>Ga0335072_10000040_pt1 | contig 258286 bp, 262 predicted proteins | sample Lox_Sample_21_FD_206725 | JGI IMG/M metagenome (GOLD analysis project Ga0335072, IMG submission 206725) | Soil microbial communities from Loxahatchee National Wildlife Refuge, Florida, United States - Lox_Sample_2.1 | ecosystem: Environmental > Terrestrial > Soil > Wetlands | place: USA... | reverse complement strand
TCTCCGTTCTCATTGGTATCGCAAACTATGCCATTTACGGTGCAACAATCGACTACATGGTCCTCAGCTACGGTGTATATGCGGCGTCGGCCACTGGCGGTAACGGCTTTGCTCGCGACTTTCTCGCTGGAATTGCGGCTCTCTACTCTCATCCACTGTACCACAACCTCGGTGGAAGGTGGCATCTCAGCTATGGAAGCACGTTGCTCGGCTGTTTGGCATTCTTTTTCACGATACCGATTTTCGGGTTTTATTGGCTTGGTCCGTGGTTCCGATCTCATTCGCATTTCGCTCGCAAATTGCAAGAGCAGAGGAGGATCGACAACGAGCTAGAGGTTAGGTCAAGGGAGGATTCGAGGCACGCGAGCAGGCCAGAAGTGTCGGAGGTGATGTAATCTCCATCTTTGGCGGATAGAAAGGGATTCTAAGAAGCAAGGCAGAATGAAACATCACATTGTCCCAAAGTCAAACAATCTTTGCAGGCGATAAATAAGCTACACAATAACGGATCGTTGGCGCGGTAATTATTCATACGAAGTAGACGGATGGGGAAAATACCTAACATCCAAATAACTAAATGGTGAATCCTTACCACTAGAAGCCTTTGGCTTCACAAAGCCACGATAAGTCGTTTGAGTCGCTTAAGAAGAGAAATGTTTGGCATCTAATGTCCAATAATAAGCTTCCACGCGACATCTTTGGTGTTTGGAGGCTCTGCCGTCGGGCTCTTTGTTTGCTGTACTCAGCTGTTATGTTTTAACTCATGTCAGGCATGAAGGCAACATGACCGGCAGCCTTGGAAATATTCAGTTGCGTGAGAGGAGAAGAAGAGGACAACCAAAGCACAACAAGCAGACAACAAATCACACTCCGTCGCCATCCCCATCACCGCCGACTGTTTCCTTCTTGTAATCTTCGATTTACTGTTTAGATCTCCTTGATTATCTAGATTCCACGGCCGCCATGTGGATCATCGACTGGTAAGTCCTTCCGCCAGCACACTCACTTCGAACAAAGTATGCTGATATCTTACTGTGCAGGTGTAAGTAGCCTTCTCCTCGCGAATCATCCTCCTTCGCTCCGATGCTGTCAACCATCCCTCACCTTGTTCCTTCGCTGCGTACATAAGCGGTGTAGTGTGATAAGCAATGGCACATTGTATACTAACGAGCTCGTCTTTCAGTCTGGGACATGTGAGTAGAAGACAATGCGGCAGTCGCACGGCCGTGTCCTTGGTTCTATAGCCAATATCTGATTCTTGAAAGTCTGGCCTCCTTGGGCCTAGCTAATAAGCACGCAAGTACGTTCATTATCTCGTAGGCAAGGCTGATTTGCTTTGTAGCTAACTTTGGCTGCGACAGAGCTCCTCTTCCTCGGTCTTGACAACGGTTAGTCCTTATCGGAGTCTATGCAGTGCAACAGAAGGATTTACAATTCGTAGCGGGCAAAACCACATTGCTGCATATGCTCAAGAATGATAGAGTCGCGTAAGTCACACGGTGGTTCGGGACATCTTTGCACGGCGAGGCGTTTGAGCTTCTGGGAATCCGATTTGCCGAATAGATATCCTGAAGTCTACATTGGGCACTTTTGGCAAAAGCTGTTCTCAGAGGTCTAGCCGTCATAACGGTCGCATTGAAAGTTCTCGATCCGGTTTCTTCCTCAACAAATGGCAAATTCCGGTGCATACTGACAGGTTCAGGGTATTACAACCAACTTTGCATCCGACATCGGAAGAACTGAGCATTGGCAATGGTATCGTCGCTAATCCTCGTACGATACTTTATCCGGAAAGCTGACCATTCCAGTGCGATTCACCACTTTTGATCTAGGTGGCCACGCGCAAGCGAGAAGACTGTGGAGAGATGTATGTGCTGATTGCGCTCCTAAAGATGGAATATTATAAACTCATGGGTACGCTAGTACTTCCCCGAAGTTAGTGGGATTGTATTCTTGGTTGGTGAGTGTTTAAATGAGCAGACCCTAAGAAACTCTAGCTTCCTTCAATGCTAACGGGATGCAGACGCAAAAGATCATGAGAGGTTTCCAGAGGCCAAAGCTGAACTGGATGCTCTTCTCTCGATGGAAGAACTCTCCAAAACACCATTCCTCGTCCTTGGAAATAAGATTGACCACCCGGATGCCATCTCCGAGGAGTAAGCCTTTTCATCCTCCCATATCTCGTAGCGAACCCCGCTCTAACGTCGGAAAAGGCAATTGCGCTCCGTAATGGGACTTTATCAGACTACCGGTAAAGGAAGAGTGCCTCTCGAGGGAATCCGCCCGATCGAAGTGTTCATGTGTAAGTGACATCCACATGCAGAGCTTGATGTGCCGCAATGCCTCTGTTGAAATATCTGAGATTTTCTTTGCGAGGACTATCGCGGCAAATAAAATCATCGTTAGAGATTGATTTGTGCCAAGATCTCGGTTGGACATCGACCGAAACTCGGGGAGTCCCGATCTTTCGTGTTAGGCCCACTCACATGTAATGAAGTGCTGCTAACGTTTATTTTCTCCCACAGGTTCGGTAGTTTCACGCCAAGGATATGGTGAGGGAATCAGATGGTAAGTAGATATTCACGAAACCCAAAAACCCTTCCAAGCTATCAACTTAGTGCGCGATTACTGACGCGTCTCAGGCTGAGCCAGTACGTCTAATTGGTATGGTATCGGTGTATCAATTGAGCCTAGGAGGGAAGATTGGTGGAGGGAAGATGTGGAGTCTGCGCAGATGTGTATACTAAGGTTGTCGAGGCAAGTGTACTCATGTCTCGAGTCAAATGTCATTGGGGTAATGATGCATGAGGGATTTCCATTGTAACGGAATTCTTGGATGCGTACAAGAGACTTCCAGCTCAATCGATATCTCCATGCAAAAGCTCAATGTCACTTCAAAGGCAAATATACAACAGTATTTACTCCACGATGCGAAGCTTAGTCTTTGTTTGCTATTGGTGATGTTGAAGTTGTAGTCTTTCACCGCCCACAGTTTGTCGCGCCATCTCTACTCCGTACCTACGCACTTTTTAATTCGTAGAACCTAACCTCAATATCATGAATGTGACTGCGATATTTCTTCATCGAAGGCACGCGCAAGATGACTGCATTATGCAGAGTATCGGTCACAGCATTTGATCGAACAAAGTTTTCACATATGACTGCTTCGCTAAAATGGATGTTGTTCTGCATAAAACGGCCATTATATGTCAGAGCGGTGAACATTCAACGCTTGAATAGCACTATGAAATCCCACTAACAACGTTGGCAGAGTAGTCGTCTTCTAGATGGAACACTTCGCTCGTAGCACTCAGTGGCTTCTGATCCGAGCGCGATTCGGATGGGATGGAAGACCGCCTTAGCCGCTAGTATCAGCCTGGAGATGGCGATCAACGTTTCTTTGTTCTGGACCTCGTTGGTGGCGCCGAACAAGCCACCGGAAAAAAGAATGACGGTTCGGGCATTCTGTAGAGGATATATTATCAACACATGTTCGTGGGACAGTGCTTTCACATTTCGATCGAAGCCGCGCGGAGCACGAGCAATGGACAAGGGAGTCGGATTGCCACTGCTGGGATACTTTCCCACAACCCGCAGTAAGGTTCAGGCAAGACCCCTACAGATCAATGCACGACAGCTCCCGCCAGCCGCAAAACGCCAGACACAGAGATCAGATCCACAGCGCCCTTGCAGATGGTGGGTACCATCCGAGGCCTCCTATCTCGGCAAGTTGTAACTTACCATAGGCGAAGGATTTAATATTCTCACGCAAAGCAAGTACGGAGGTGTAACCTCACTTGGAGGTGGGCTACAGAGGATTGGATGTTCAAAAAGCATGACAGGACGGACCGTGTTGGCCCCCGTTTCACAGGTGATTGCTCGTGAAGCCACCATCTCCGAGCGAAAGCGACGGCGTCATCTCCTGCAGCTATCCGCAGCAGATTCGGGTTGGCCGTTATCGGTCGGACTTTCGTGAAGGAGCAGCCAGACTCTTGGGACGACACGTCGCAAAGTGGTGCGCGGTGGTGGGGGTGTAGGAGGATATTTTTGCAGTGAAACGTCCGTGTCTCCTTTTCTCCGTAACGTTCGGGGCTGCTCAGAATGGTGAGGTGAGGCGACCGGCGACTCCGCTGGCAAAAGGCTGACTGAGAACGTATGGTGTTCAGCGCTGCCACGCGGACAGAGGCTACCCGTCAAACCTCAGTGTGCCAGGGCGGGCGGCCAGCGGTTTGTGGAGGAGCGGGAAATGCAGGCGGGCAGGCCCAGCACGATGGCGCACATTAGCACGTTGAGCTGTTCCAATGACGAAGCGGCGGGCTCCATTGGCAGGTCGGAGAACGACGGGACCTCCCAACTACCTTAACGCAAAATCCAGCACATGGTGAGCTAAGCATTGAGTGCCAGCTGATAGATGCGCTGGAAACGAAAGGGTGAGCGTAAATGAAAGTAGATGAGAGCGCTCTACTGTATGCCACGGACAGGCCAACCCTTATCCTATATCAAACCCTCGGTCGGCCATCGTGTTACTCCCACTACGCCCTCTGCTGACTGCGTGCGCTTCACCACGTTGGCAACGTTACATTGCCGTTTCTCCTAATTTTCTTTTCTGCCATTGATCTTGCTTACATTCCGTTGTTGCTCTTCCAATCTGCAATTGTTTCTGCTTCATGGATTTACGATAGTCTTGTCCATTGACAATTCTGTTGGCCGTCTCCCAAGGTCCGCACCAATTGTTCATATTCGACAGATATATACTTCTTTCCGGCATGGCACCCTCTTTGTCAGTTTTCCGCAAGAGGTCTCATCGAAATCTCGTAAGGCCAACCATCTCCTGGCCAATTGGCTCCAATCGACCCGACGCACCTCCTCCACTTCTAGAACCCGAAATTCAAGAGCCACAGCTATCAAATGCACTGGACGCTCCATTACAAACTTTGGATGCATCTTATCCCTATCACGCCTACACAACATCAGGCTATGTTGCCTCTATACCCTGCTCCTTGCCTTGCAGTCCACCAGCTCTAAGCTTCTCCTCCTCCCCGCCAGTCTCGTCTCGGCCAGTAAGCAAGTTAGGACCGGGAAGAATATCGTTCTCAGATGCAAGCTCTATCTCGAGTCCAATTCATGACCGCTACGGCGAAGACATCTACCGACCTTTTCCTCCCTCTAAACGTATCTTTGATCGCTGCGATGAAATCTGTTGTGTACCTGTTTCTCAAAAGCACGACGGCTATTGCGATGAAATCTCTTGTGTACCTGCTCCTCAAAAGTACAACGGTTATGGCGATGAAATAACTCGTGTACCTGCTTCTCAACATCACGACGGCTATTGCAATGATCTATGCTGTACAGCTGATTCCCGGTTGAGCGCCATTTACGACAAATACTTATACGAGCTGGCGTGCAAATCTTTCTCATCCTTCGATCTCTCAATCTATTTCGAAAATTTTGCGCAAATCCACAAAGACTACATTGAATCTGACGCTACGCCGTCAGCAGAGAAGTGGCAGCAAGCCGCTGAACTGCCCATCTTCGACTCGGAAGGGAACATACGGACCTTCAGCTCTCTGTTCACAGGTCCCGATTCCATCGGTGACCGACAATTGATAGTCTTCGTTCGCCACTTCTATTGCGGCGCCTGCCAGGCGTACCTGCGCGCACTCTCGCGCGCCATCACGCTACAGCAATACTTCCGACTGGCGACACCGACCAGCATCACCGTAATCGGGCTCGGCGACCCTCGTCTGATCCCGGACTACCGCCAGCGGACGGGCTGCCCTTTCCCAATCTACACCGATCCCACCAGGATGCTTTACAAGACGCTCGGCATGTCGTGGACGCTCAACCTCGGCCGGAGAGTCAGCTACATGGAAAACATGACCGAAGTGGAGTGGATTTGTGGCCAAGTCAAGCAATTCTGCGAGACCGAGTCTAAGCTGAAGTTCAAAGCCGGCAATCCGATGTGGATCGGCGGCGAGTTTCTGGTCGAAAATGGTGAGGTTCAATGGTGTCGACGAATGAAGAATTACAGAGGTCACAGTGATGTTGACGTCGTGAAATCATTGCTTCGAGTGGAGGAATAAAAGTTCGGAAATGCGGAAACGAAATAGAAATATATATGAGGTGTGCGATTCGAAGGGGGCTTTTCGGTTTTGCAATGTGTGGTGGCGGACGACTTGGATTCCAGCAACAATGTCCGCTCAATCCGTTCGTTGGCATAGACTACCGGTTACGTCCTTGCCTCGATTCAGACCGCCCTTGTCGATGTGTTATGAATCTTCTGAGAAGACTTCCTGGTTGTAGTTACGAGTTTTGCTGCATTACTGGAACCGAGAACCTTGTGCACTTTGTGAATGCATAAAGGTCTTCAATCTGCGCATGATATCCTGGACAAATTGTTCCAAGTTAACCTACTCTATTTGCCGCTGAGGCAAGTTAGATTTGAGTAGAACAAAATTGCTATACATCGTTCCTTGAGTTGATCGACGATATCTATGTCTACTTCTAATCGCATCAGTTGTCTTTATGCCTCTGTCTTGCCGTTGTGAAATTGTACGAGTGCCCATTTCCCTTTCCATGCCCACATTCTCGCACCGCTATCTCCTCCTCCACCTTCCATGGCTCTCAACTCCTCGTCCTTCCCCTCTGGCAATCCCACAACGACGTCTCCTTTGCAAGTTCGCAGCGCCAGGACCCTTAGGCCATGCCCCAGCTCGCCAATTGCTTCTGCGAAGGGCGTAGTCGCGGGCCACATGACATCGCCGACCACTTTTCTGTAGTTCAAGTCGCCCTTAAAGATGACGAGCTCGCTCTCCTTCAGATCCTCAAACAGCTCCGGCGCGACATGCGGCAAGCGCCTGTAGCTGCCAGCCTCCGTCCAGAAGCGGTGCGGGCGAATGAGCAGGCGGCCGTCCGCATGGAGGGCGGTCCAGCGCTCGAACAGGAAGCGCAAGTCGCGCAGCTGCTCGTCGGCGAGCGGGTCGGCCGGCCGGCCCTGCTCGTCCTCGGCGGCGAAGAACGGCGCCGGGTCGGCCAGCGCGCCCAGCAGCGCCGCGAAGTCGCCCGGCACCACGTCGCTCACGAACCACGGCACCTCCTTCGGGTGCAGCACCACCGTCGTGGCGAGCCCCGCCCCCAGAAGGTACCCGGCGAGCACGAGGTCGACGAACAGCTCGAAGCCGGCGTTGTCGAGGACGAGGTCGACGCGGCGGTCGGGCGCGCCGCTTCGCTGCGCCGCGAGCAGCGCGGCGAAGGCAGCGCGCAGGTCGTTGACGAGGATGTTCTGCTCACTGGCTTTGCGCGCGGCCGCGCCCTGCAGCCGCTGGATGTCGGCGAGCGAGATGCTCGTCAGCAGGCTGAGGTCCGTCGCGTTGCCCCACAGGCACACCTCGCTCATCTCGACGAACAGCTCCTCCTCCGCGGCGGCCAGCTGCGCAGCGCTCTGCGTCGCCGCGCCAAGCGCCCCCGTCGGCTGCTCCAGCGCTGTCGTGATGGCCTTGTAGCGTGCTGCCAGCTCCAGCACGCCGGCGCGCGACTGCCGGAAGGTGGAGATCTTCTGCCGCGCGAAGAGGTCGTATGTCTGCCAGTAGCGTGTCTTGGCGGTTGAGAATGCGATGTTCATACGCCTATGCTGTGGCTGTAAGCAGAGTCCTTCCGTCCGGTCGACTCGCTGTAGGTCTTTTCGGGTTGAAGTACCTGTACATGTAGCACTCAGAGAACAGCCATGGAGCGTCCAACCACTTCAATGGTGTCTCGCTACTCAATTGCTCCAGCTCTTTGTTGTAACCTGCTATATCTGGCTGTCCATCGTCTGGTAGTGGTGTAAGGACGCGGTTGTGCTGGAGCTCATATTTGAGCTTTGCGAGCTCGGAAACGATATGCTTTCCCTCGGCGATGATTTCTGGGTCCGTCGCTGCTGCTGTAGCTCGGTGGACATCGTCTATGCCTTGTGTCTAAGAGCAGTGAGTACTGCATGGTAGTTCCAAACTCCTTCAAAGAGCGAGAGCTTACCAGGATCACCGGCCACCGTTCTCGTGCAGAAGGATAGGCGAAGGAATTCTTGTCGGCCGTGCTCCACGGCGCTGAGAGATTGGTCAATTCGTGTATCCATAGGTTACAATTTAGAGGATTAAGTGGCTGTGCTCACGAGTCTTGGTGTCATACTCCATCTTGCTCGAATAAGTGTTCCAGAAACGCTACCGAAAAAGCGGTTGCTGCAAGGCACTTTTCTTCTAATAGTCGGTCTCTCATTCACCGATATCGTAGAGTACCCAACGAAGCTGCACGATCGCAAGCGCAGCCTTAACTGGCAACGCATCCGCTCTGTAACAGCTGGGTAAGACGCGCACGGTAAGCACTCAAAACCGACGTTCAGAACATATTATAATAAGTTGAAATACAACCCCATTTCCTCACCCTCGTTGAACATCTCCACGAACGCGTCAAGCCTGGTTCGGAAGGCATTTCACTGCCATAATTCGCGGTGTACGAAGCCAAATATAGAGTAGCGCTGTGACGACGCCGCGGTAGAAGCCACCACATGAATCCACAGCCCAACTCGGAGCCGCTACGGCGTTCGATGCCGTGCCAATGCATTTGCTTTGCTAGCTGAGCGATGGCCTGACCCTAAACGCGGCTGAGTCGATCACCAGGGCCATCTTTGCAGGATTCACTCGCGTCCTTTGCCAGTACATGTAATTACTTCGGAATTTGAGAAACGCCTCTGGGGCTGAGAATCTCAACTCTGCCTTCTGCCTACACCGTCCATTCGCAAGCTTCAATTTCATACATAATGTCTTTTGTATTCAGCTAGTGTCTTGCTTGCTCTTCAATTCTCTGTGTCTACACGTCCACTCTTCTCGTCAATTGCATCCTTGACAGGAGCCACCCGCTCCGAAGCCAAAAAGGGACAACACCATGAAGTTGCAGCAATCGAAACTCCAGAATGTCAGGATCGGCCTGTACGTCCTGCAGGCCGTCCTCCTTTTCATCACCATGTGTGTCATGTTTGCCCTCTTTGCTCAAAAAGATGGCAAGGATGGCGGCTCTGATGGTCGAAACCGTTACTGCATTGCCCTCGTACGTCCTTATCGCGTTTGACTTTGAACAGTGCAAGACTAATTCCAGCGACAACGACAGGTCTTCCTCACAATTCCTGCCATTATCTACCAAGTCGGTGTACCAATGTGGTCACGCACGCAAAAGTTTTCGTCCATCTACGCCTTCGTCTCCGTCGACGTGATCCTCACAATCCTCTGGCTGGCAGCCTTCGCTTCCGTGGCATCATGGGTACGCGCTGGTGTTGCCCAGGGCGCCACCGACGCAAAAATATCATACGGCTCTGCCAACTGCACCGTGTTCGCATACGGCACAGAGCAGAAGTGTCATCTGGGCAACGCGGCGACCGGCTTCGGCGTCCTCATCTTCCTGGTCTTCGCCGCCACCAGCGCACTCAGCATCATGTTTCTGATGCGGATGCGACGCGACACAAGCCCCGACTCGCAGAAACCGTGGCTCGCGGCCGGTGTGCAAGGCGATGGCTACAGACCGCCTGACGGAAACCTCGAGGCTGGCCGCCAGAGTAAAGACCGTATCTGGGACTCGACGTACGCGGGACCCGACGCCGAACACGATGACGATGAGGCCATGCATGGCAACAATCACGGCGTCGACCAACACGATGATTACGCGCTCTTGCACGCCACGGACAACCAAGACGCTAGCCATCCCGGTCGCAGGTGGGAGGTTCCGCCGATGGGTCCACCTGTCGACACCGGTTACCATGGAGCGCCAAGCAGTGCGAGTACTTACCATGCACCGAGCGCGCTGAGCCCGAGCGGAAATGAGTATTTGTCACAGACCGACGACTACGAAGATAACTACGGAGCACCATCGAGGTATCCACCACCGAGGTATTCCTTTACCCCAGGGGAGCCAATCCCTATTCCTGATCCTGGTGAAGCTGGTCGGCGGAGATAAGAATTTGAACAATGTTATACGATAAGGCCGAATGGGTTTGCTATTTAACATTGGCGAGGCGCGAATTGAGGGGAACGGTATTGCTGTATTTCTAGACAAACATTCACGGATACCCAAGTAAATAAGCCACAATTGGGATTTCTGGGCAAGTTCAATCCTCCATGAGATTCGATCAGTGGCAGAACGAGATTGCCAAGTATGTTGTATTTCCTCCACCTGCGAGCTGCGAGAGAAGCTCGTTTAGTCTAAAGTTTGATGTGTTCCTATCCATCATCGGTCTTCGCTGATGATCTCTGCGCTTGGATTTCGGCGATCTTCTTCTCCAATTCGTCGCGATAAACAACCAGCCTGGCCCTTGATGATTCCAGTCTCGCGATACGCTCCTCTACTGACAGCTCTGTCGTCTCCTGTCGCTGCTAGAGAGGATGTGAGCATTCGTCTTCGCTGGATGGAAGCTTCGCATATCTCTCGTGAGAGAAGCCCGAAGCAATGAAAACAATTGGAACACTGGGATATGTGTATAGAGCTCGGCATACCTTGATCGCATCCTGGCCTTCTTTAACTCCAGCACCAAACCAAGCACCAGTAGCGGCAATTGCGGTAATTCCAACAGCTGCAATTAGTCCTCTCGCTCGGACGTTTGACATTGAATCAAATTATGAAAGTAGATGAAGCTCCAGCTGCACGAATGAAACTCGCGAAACTGCATATTGCCATCCCGGTACCCAGCACGTGACTTGGTGTTTTCGCTTTCTTCGCGCGTTGTGCCATGCCAACACCAGCAAACATCCGATCCACGCCGCCACAGCCCAACCCACAGCAACGACAATCGAACCGCCGCAAACCAACGCCAATTGCACAAAACCACACAATCCTCCACCCGCACTCACCAACCACAATGACAGCGCGGCCCTCCGCGCCCGCGCCCGCCCACCCCAACGCCAGCCGCAGCGGCGGGAGCGCGCCCGCCGCGGCTCCGCCAACACCCACAGCCGCGCCATCGCGACTCTCAACACTCCCCTCACAGAAAGCGCGGCAACTCTCGCACCTGCACAGCCAGCTGGCGCAGCTGACGGCGCACGTGGCGGACCTGGAGAACCTGGTACGGATGACGGCGGTGCAGGCGGAGAGCGTGCGCGGGCTGGGCGGCTACGTCGGCGGCCTGTTTATGGCGGGCGCCAGGGTGCTGGGCGAGGAGACGGTGCGCGAGGGGAAGGGGAGGGAGTGAGCTGGGCGGAGGGAGATGCGCTGGGTCGGTGCGCCGCTTGGTGGGCGGCGCTTGAGGGATAACGCGCTGCGGAGGCGCAGAGGAAGAGGAGGATCGTGAGTAGGGGTGGAACGATGCAGCTGGCGTGATGCTGAATGAATCTACGTGCGTCTTGTATTCTCACGACGAATATCATGAGCGAGAGGCTCTAACAGACGACCTACGCCGAACTCCTCTAATTCTGTGGCCGCTAGTGCTGTTGGAGGAAGAACGACTGCACATGAGAAGAATTGCATCAAGAATACCGTCGATACCAAGAAGACCAAGGGAATAATGGATTTGCATTCGAAGCCTACACTAGGCATAAGAGACGGAAGACTTCAACCGAAGCTCTCGCGTCAAAATGCTCTCAGAAGCGTGTAATGCAATCATCCTATGTAAACAAATTCCCAGTTCGCAAGGGTTCACCATTTATGCTCCTTGACTACTTGCGCCGGTTCCTAGTCTCGCTGGAATATAGCAAGAACCTTTAAGTGAAACCACAAACGCCGCGCAAATGCTGGTATTTACAGTTCTTGGGCACCATTCTAACCCTACTCGCCATCTAGACTTTTTCCCGCATAGCCCAAAACTTGTCCCACTTCTCCTGGCAGGCATGATTGACCCAGCAGCCGGCGAAATGGATGAGCAGATCGCCCTTCTGCCAGCCCATGGATTCACCACCTTCGGGGAACGCATTGATGGTTCGCTGTTTGACCATAGTGGTGTGCTCGCGGAAGGTCTTATGGTGACGGATAAAGTGGGCCTGTGGAAAGTTAAACTTTGCGTTACGATGTGCTATCGATTCAAAGACGTACGAGTGTCTCTTGCTCCCGTCCTGGCCATGTCATATGCATGAAGAATGGATCCGTCCACATGTCCAAGAGAAATTGAGTGTACTTGCTGCGACGAATCAAAAAGCTACCAGCATTGACACCATTATGGTCCTGCGCGATGAGAAGGTCCGTATTTTCAAAGTCCAGTTCCAGTGGTTGGAAGGTACCCAGAGGTGACCATTCAGCGCCGTGATGTGAGGATCCTCCGGCGATGGCCTTCTTCATGGCTTCCTTTGAAAGAAGAAGAGAGTTGAGATCTTGTGTGGGCGTCATGATGATAGCGTCAAGGTCGAGCCAGAAGACCCATTGCGCATCTGGATGCTTGTTGAATGTCTCGACAATGGCTGGAATCTTCTTCCATACTGCATGTGCCCCAGCGAGATCGTAACTAGAGATGTTGATAAACTCATAGATGTATCCATGGTAGTCGCAGTACTCTTTGCGGTTTTGCGTCGTGAGCTTTAGTATATCTTGGATGCCGCCGTTATTACCCTTGCCGTCAGACGCAGTCAAGAGTACAACCTGATCTGGGCGAGGCCCCTCAGGATTGTAAGTGATATCATCTGGGACGGTAATGGTAATGTTGAGATCAACGAGAGGAATTTGTGTAGCGGCGGTATCGGCTACGCACTCTGTTGCAGCTTGGGGAGGTGAGACTTCGACGGGAGCATCGGCAGGATCAGCAGCGGCCGTGGTAGCAACAGGAATCGCACTCGAGGTGGTAGTCAGATCCAAATTCCAGTCATCGTCTTCCGCTCCTGTTTTATCAGGCTTCTCGTGATATGAATCTGGACGACTGGCAGGTGTGCTCGGCGGTGTCCAATCTTGCCAGTCTGAAGACGGCGATAGAGATTCGGTGCTGCTCTGGGATCGAAGATGAAGGAGTTGGAGTGTGCAGACGAAGCCGAGGACTACGACGATGGCGGCGATGTACCTTCGAGCCAACTTGTTAGGGACGACGCGACAAAGCCTGTTGATCAGAATGTGCAGCGAAGGAGCGTGGCCAGATGGATTAAGCGTACGTACGTTCTTGAGAGGCGCGGTACCATTTTGAGCACGGTCGCACAGCTGCGTCTAGGAACACCACTGTGGTTGTAAGGTCATGCAATGTGGGATTGGGAAGTTGAGAAATGTGGTGAAGGGGAGACGGTCGAAGGTGGTGATGATGGATGGACGTCGTCGATGATGATGGAATAAAGCAGTCAGCAATCAAGGCAGCATCAACTAAAGAAAGACTCTGGCTTTATCTCCGCTAAACTCTCCCGCAAACGAACGTCGCCGGAATAAAAGGGATAATTAGGATGTAAGCGGAGAAGATGTGCAAAATGTTCTGATTACGACGAGATCCAAGCGTGGCTCAGCGGCAGTGTGGAATAACATCAAATCGGCACCGCATGCTCCTCGACTTAATCCTCATAATTAGCCAAAGCCCTTTCACCCACACTGCACCAATTCTAGACAATCAATATAAATCTTAGAGATCTCAATTCATCACTCAAACTTTCCTGCGTTTGCAGTCTCTCAAATGCAACATCAGATGCTCGAAAGGACGGACGGAGCACATGCGAACATATGACAAGGACAGGGGCGGCAGTGGCGAAGCGACGGGTTATTGATCTTATTAGTCGGCTCTCTAACGTTCTATAGCTCCTCCCTTTTGCTTTCAACCCTAAATACGCAGGTTATCGGTGCTTATAAGATTGTCGATATGCTAAAATATGGGCAACGCATGGCCCTCGACAACCGAGTAGACCGACGTCGGGTGAATCCGCGAAGGTGAATACTCTTCTCCGATCCTCCCAAAATCTGCTGCTCTTTGCTTCTACAGATAAATATGTCTGGGGATATACCTTATGCTTTATTTCTCCATCGAAATCCATGTCGGCCAAGAAATGTTTAGAGAGCCGTCAAAAAGCGCCTGGCTTCCTACTTGATAGCTTCTCAAATGATTCCATTCCTGTATTCCACTTCTTCCATATTACTCTTCCTCTCAAAGTGCGACATCTCATCTTCTGCGCTTGGACTGCTTGGAATCGTAGCGTTACCAATGTCTTTCAAAACAAGCACTTGGGAACTTACACCTCGACCATCTTCCGGATCGAGATGAGCTTCAGGACAAACATCTTGGATGTGCGCAACCGCAACCACTTGGCTTTCTGAGCAACTAATAGCATCATCCAGCTGCTCGTCTCTAGTTCTTCGCTTTCGAGTGAGCGAGTCCGGCTTCTGAAGAATATATCGGCCACCGGCCACTGGGGAAGAGGGCTGAGGCACGTCGGTCGAAGTGGCCCATTGTAGAATGACTACACTGAAAGTAACTGTGACAGGAATCAGACAGAGCATGTGATTGGCCTCTCGTCGTATACGTACTGTCTGCATTGCAACATATCAGGCATATCCAACCTGGCTCTCCACGCAGGATGCAGAGGACAAGCAGATTCGTCAGACTCAAAGTCAGTGTGAGAATCGATCCCACAAAAGATCGCAATGCCACTTTTCGTAGTGCTGAGTTGCGAGTGTTGCGAAAGGAGTAGAGTTCTACACAAGGTTAGCCATGGATTTAGCCATTATTAGTTTTACTCATACTTCGAAGTGGTGCCAGGAACAGACTAGTAAGGTAAATCTATTCCATGATCAGCCCAGTACATCCGCGCATTCAGTCATCCCTCTTACGTTCACTACGGCGTCAAATGAGAGCAATGGGATGATTGCAATATCTTGCATGCCGATAATGCACATGCCAGCAATGTTGATATAGGCGAAGCGGCTAATTATTACGGGTCAGCTCAGGATCACGATTGGGAGACACGGGCACAGACAAGCGAAAGTTTAAAACGACGACAACTGTGTATGCAACTATTGATCGATCAGTCGATGTTTCACGGCAAATATGTGGCTGTCTACTTACGAATCATTCCGACAAAATTGAAGAGCCACAAACGGTCCTTGGAACGTGCTACTCGGGATCCTCTGACAATTCGCTAATGCCTTGTCAATAAAGTTTCTACGTTCCTCTTCTACTGCTACTTCACTCACTACTCGTTCGGCGAGAAACAGATATATCAGCTGGATGACGAATGAGTGAGTACAAACGCTAACTACTGCATATCATATCCTTACCACCTGTAGATACTAGTCAGCAATAAACTTGAGGTAAATGTAAGAAAAGACATACTTTGGTCGTCATATAGCACGCTAGACCTGTATTTCCGTTAGTTTGCACTACGTTAACAGCGCGAAGGGCTCCTACATGTGTCGATAGCGCTAGCACATATCGAAAGTGAGATGTTGATGCCTATGCCGCGTGCCACGATGGCCGTCAGGAATACGAAGAGATAAGAGTCGACATAAATCGCTAGGATAACTGTTCTCAAATACGCAGTCAATCAACCGTTCCATAATGCAAAGGTAACACCCATAGTTGAACTTGAACTAGGTTCGAACGTCACTGAGAACAGAAGGCACTCACGCCATTGTGATAGTTTGATTGTCCTCCACGAATGCACAGTATAGAGCCGCCGACCTGAAAGAGAACTACTGTCAGCGATTTGAGTCCAATATGTACATTTCTGCCGGCGAAGAAGCTACGTCATGTAAGAGAGCATAACGAAAAGGCACATACAGAGACAGGCAGAAATAACAGTTAGTGAAATCAAGCCCAAGGTCTCCTCGATAGCACGACCAGCCGCAGGAATATTCGCGGGAGCGTACGGTGAATGGTTGATTTGTTCAATGGCCGCCGGAGACATGATTGGGGAGCGTGACGGCAAACGCAAAGCAACGATTTCGAAAACTCAGGCAAACACGCGCCTCAAGCAAGGAGTAGGAAGAGCAACGAAGATATGCGGCCTTTCATGAGATCTAAACACGTGGGTAGGCGTAGATTTATCTGAATCTCAGAGGTGAATCAGGGTGGTCAAACAGCGGGAGTTCTTGGGAAGCCACAATCGACGGACGGATGGATGGTGAGGTGCAGGTGCAGAGTGAGTTTTGTTTGGAAAGGATATGCCGTCTTAAGGCACTTGGCATGCTTGCTTTGAGAGCTGTCAAGCTGCTGTTTCTTTTGATTGTGACGCTCCGTCCCAATCCAGAACTGGCATTTCAAATGGCCGGCGTGCAGTACGAACGACTTACCGCTGTGCTCGACAGACATGGTTCAAACACATCGTACGCAGGCGCCTCATCAGATGTCCGACGCGAGAACGATCGCGGCGCTTGTTCTGCATTGGTACGATGCGGGCAGAAACTGGTTTTTCGGTAATGGCTGCTGCTAGGTTCTGATCGTCATGCGCAAAGTAGACGGCGCTCGAAAAGGTCGCACAAGGCTGGTGAAACGCATCGGTGATCGCCGCGATATGCAGCTGGTCTAGCGGTGTCACACATTGGTGTGATTTCAAGGCCTAAAGGTTAAACATAGCAAGCCGAGTGAAAATTGTTCCGCAGAACGGCGACCTTGCTGTGAGTAGGTGTACGCGGAGAGCCAAGCTTACTCGGCGATACACAGCGTGGGTGCAGAACACAACATGCTGTCCGTAGGAAGTTTTAGCGACCTTGAGGGGAAAAAAAAACAAGGTGCACGATAAAACCGCATACGGTTAACTCCAACATCTGCAAGGAGAATGGGCGGGACCAACTGTTCACCCGGATGGCTGGCAGTCGCTTCATTGAAAATCCCATCCGGGGTCTGATTTTCCTTCCGCCTCGTATACCTGCACTGGGATGGCAAAGCCATCGAGATCCGCCGAAAGCAAAACCATTTGAACGGGTTGTGAAAGCGCCTCATACGTGGGGCATCAGCTGCAATGGCTGGCCAGAAGTGCAGCTTCATGGCGGTCTTGCATCCGCAGGCAAGGGAATGGGACGGGTTGGATAGGCCCAGAGGGCTTACAATATGCACCATTCGGATTATCGGACGCGATCCTTTCCTTTGCTGTGTGAAGCTGCGTGAGGCTTTGAGCAGGGGTTGGATTGGGGTTGGAATCTGTCAAGTGCTTGGCTGAACGGCATGCAGGTTCTTGGCTTAGAGTAGGTTGTTTTGTGACAAGTCCAGCTTTACTTTTGCTCGTTGTGCAACACAACTTCGGCGTTGATCAGGGCTCGCCAGAACGCGGTAGGTAGAGACGAGACGAGTTTCTTGGATCATTTCTAAATAATCGATAGAGTTTGCAGCCAAGTGCTACCGTCTTGACACATCGAATTGTGACACCGCAAGGCTCGCCTATTGATCCTCACCGAGTCGATCTCCCGTCATAAAAGGGAACGACGGCAAAGAAAGACATAACATCGCTCGCCTGGGTCTAGATGTGCCTAACATTCACAGAAATCCCTCGAGATGGGATGGGTTGAATGGCATCATTCGATGCAGGTGACTTCAAGAGATAGAATAAGTGAGGTGGGCCAGTGTAACGCTTGTCGCCTTACCGCATTGCCTTCGGCCGTAGCTGGTCTAAGGCACTGACCCAAATCAAGTCTAGCGTAAGCGAAGTCTTGGCACACAACCAAATTGAAAGCGTTTAACGACATCTCAACTGCGCTCACAGCATCAGAAACTAAAGTCCCAAGGATCCTCACCCTCGATTGCCCAGAATGAGGACCTACGACGATACCTTCAGTGGTCAGAAGATCTACCCTGGAAAGGTACGGAAGCTCAGTACGCGCATATTACAATGGTATAAATGCTAACCGATCATAATTCACAGGGTAAACTTTACATCCGCGGCGACAGCAAGATCTTCAGATTCCAGAATGGGAAGAGTGAGAGTCTGTTCCTTCAGCGCAAAAACCCAAGACGAATTGCCTGGACAACGCTCTACAGGAGACAGCACAAGAAGGGTATCTCAGAGGTGAGCTCCCGCAAGGACAGCCGCAGTGTAATAGTTAACCAACCACCGTCACAACAGGAAGTGGCCAAGAAGCGAACCCGCCGCACAGTTAAGCATCAGCGCGCCATCGTCGGTGCAACTCTCGATGTCATCAAAGAGCGCCGTTCCATGCGTCCCGAAGCCCGTGCTGCAGCCCGACAAGCAGCATTGAAGGAATCGAAGGAAAAGAAGGCAGCAGCTCAGAGCGCGAAAAAGGCAGAGAAGGCCAAGGCGGCTGCCGGTGCGGCAAAAGGTCAGACTCAACGCATCCAGAGCAAGCAGGGCGCCAAGGGTTCGGCACCAAAGGTCCAGGCTAAGAGCCGATAGATGGATGCGTCTCACTTCCCTGAGGGTTTGGTTGGTGTTTACGGGGCATGGGCTTGCATCACTCATACAATCACAATGGAATTATTTTCTGCGTAAACAACGGTAACGCAATTGGAGATACTGCCTTTGCAAAACATTTCGAGAGCTCTTCGTTGACTGAACTGTTAAGGCTGCCGAATTTCACTGGATCATTGACTCAGAAGACCTCCATCTCTCGCCATATGCCAAATCAGAGAGATTTAAACCAATGTCAGAGATTAACGATTTAAAGACGAAGCCAGATTTCTGACTATGGCCTCCTTCCCACTCCCAACGCTACCTGCTTAAGAGTCTAGCATGTCTATGACATCACGCTACTTCATCTTCTCCAGTAGATACGTCTCCAGATCTCTCATCCCTTCTTCAGCAGGTTTATGGATCTTGCCATCAAATATAATAAATCCGTGCGGAGCTCCCGTATAAATCTTCAGCGTCGCCTCTCCACCCGCCATGCCATACTTAGCAGCCATGAGCACCGAATCATCAACCAGCGGATCCTCCGTACCACAAGTGAACAGCGCGGGCGGCAACCCGCCCTCGAACTTGGCCGCGACGGCACGCCAATGCGCATAGAAGGGCGAGATGGCGGGATCGCGGCGCTGCTCCTCGGAGGTGCCGGGGCAGAAGGCCTCGCGGAACGCCGTCATGACGGGCTTGTGGATGATCAGCGGGCGGTCGAAGTGGTGCACGGCGGGCAGGAACGCCGCCAGGTCGTAGCAGCCGAAGTGCAGCAGCAGCCCGCGCAGCCGCAGCGCCGGCTGTGAGGATGCCAGGTGCAGCAGCGTCACGGCCGACAGGTGCGCGCCCGCGCTCTCGCCGCCGATGAAGAGCAGCGGCGCGCCGAAGCGCGACGGCCCTTCCGTTGCCAGGTAGTCGGCCGCGTCGTGGCAGTCGTTGGGACCAGCTGGGTACGGATCTTCCGGCGCGAGGCGGTAGCCGATCGACACGACGGCGAGGCTCGCCTTCTGCGCCATGAAGTTGAGGAAGCCATCTTGGCTGCGGTGATGGTGAGTCGGTTTGTTTTTATCGATGTGGACGGTGCTGGAGACGGAGAACGTACTAGTGCTCGCTTTGCAAGACCCATCCTCCTCCGTGGATATGCATGAAGATGCCCTTTGGTTTACCCGAGTCCGGTACGAAGATTCGCACGGGGATGTCTCGACCTTTGTCACGCGATGGAATGGTTTCGTTTCTGCCCGCCTCAATCACTGGCGGTCGTGGGAGTGCTGTCTCGTTGTTCCACCGCATTTCTCGGTAGCGTGCTGCTCCAACCTACCAATTGATCATTGTTAGCCTGCCCTCGCGCAGAATTTTTCATGGTTCGAAGCGGGCGACAGCACCTCGTACCACTTTGGCCCGCTTTCCACGATTTTTACGAGTTGCTCATTGAACTTCACGACTTCAGGAGAAGTCCGAGCCGGGTCAAACTTTGAGATGTCTAACTTGAGGTCACTTTCGAGTGGCATTTTGAACAGAGATTTGACTACTTGTAAGCAAAAATATAAATCAATTCGCACTGCGGACAAGGACTTGCATATGTATGTTTCCTCCTTAATAATCGTAAGCAGTTCGAAGGATACTAGGCAGCCTTCCGGTGTGGCGGGGTATAAAACGTTAAAGCCGCGGCAACGTGGGGGGGGTCAGCGCGGTCATGAAGAGTCGAATAGTGGAAATGGTGACAGTAAAAATACGGAGGAGAGACTGGGCATTGGAGACAGACGGCTATATTAGGGAAGACACCTAAGTCCGCCTCTTGAATTATGAACAGGGCTAATTATGAGGTACAAGGGGGTATCATGTATAAAAAGAAAAGCTCTGAAAAGACAGGCTGTCATCAAAGACGCAGAATTATTGCGCTTTCACATGAAGCCGTGGTATTCACGTCTTAGAGCCTGCGCGAGCTTCTTCAGCTTTTGTTCGACCTTTCTTTTTCTTTCTCCTAGGTCCGAAAAGAAAGTGGTAGAAATCGGAGACAAGGTCTAGTGGCCAAGAGACGAGAGAGGTGGCAGCGCTTAATGGAAACAAGACCAAAGAAGTAGCAACCTCTAAAGTAGAGCTTAGGATGCCTGGCTTTTGACTGCGTCGAGATGCGGCAGCTGCCAAAGTCAAAGCGTCGTTGATTCTCGTTTCCAGCTCCTTCAGGCGACCTTCGACCATGATGGCTTGAGTCAGAGCGCGCTTTTCGTATCGGCGGACGGCACGGTTGAGGGCATCAAGTTGACTCTGTTGATTGATTCGAAGCTGCTCCGAAGCTTGGGCAAGCTCTGGAAGTTTGGAATCGGTAGATGATGTTGCGCTCGGAACGTTGCGGGTTTCAAGCTCGTCAAGTCGCCTCGCCATGTCCTCAATTTGAGTCTTTAGAATCTCTCGGGTGTCTCGCTGATTTGTGGTCTGCAGTGAATCATATGATGTGACAACCCTTTGTAGATGTAAAGTTCTCGACAGGACCATCTCTGCAACCCGCCGAATGGGTAATATCTCTGCTCCAAGTACGAAGATGGTCAACGGCGCATTTTCGACGGGAGAGGTATCCGGGCGCGCAAGATAGTGGCGAACACGATGGAGAGTGTAGGCTGCAATTGGAGGGCTAATGAAGCAGAAGAGAAGCGCCACAAGCTCATGAGTATTCAGCGCATGAGCAGCTTCATCTCGTTTCAACTTCCGAGCATGCTCAGAGGGATGAACGGCAGGCTTTTCAGCATCTTTAGAAGTCTTTGTAGTATCGTTTGCCTTCTCATCGTCGCTGCTCTCTTCAAGAATTGCCGAGTCTCCAATAATATTTACTCCATCCTCGAGAGATACCACAATTCGAGCGGCGTCGTACCACTCCCTAATGACTTATTAGTCCCACTCTCACAGCTCATGTTTAACTTGAGCATACCATGGGTATTCGATTGACCAGTAGAGCAGTAGACAACCGATCAAGACAAGCAGCAGGTCTACCATGAATGCGCTACCATTCTCGAAGACAAGGCCAGTGAAGACAGGGAGGGCCACAAGCAGTAGAAGACCGAATCGGAACGGCGAAGGTTCTTTGGGTTGTTCGTCTTGAGCTTCTGGAATCCGTGGAGGCAGGAAAGTGTCCATCGAAGATTGCGAGAATTGTCTTGACCTTGTCCTCCGCAAACCTGAGCTTGAATGCATTTGATTTGCGCTACCAGACCTGCGCAGTCGCAGAGGCGGTCGTGAGATGTTGGACCCGCTGGTGATAGAAATACTCTCGCCCTCCATATTTACCAGCGGTGGCAAGGTATCTTCATCCATGGTGATAGGCGCGTGCGACGAAAAAGGTGTAGGCAGCTTTGACTTCGCGCTACGCGGGGTCCGGGCCAACGCGATGTTGGAGAGCACTTGGAGGCCCGAAGATCGTGCTGAACATTGAAGACGTTGTATACGGAGTATGGGGGCTAAGAAGAGAATTGTTGCGAACCCGTGAACGAATGACAAGACGATCATACGTTGGCTGGCATCTGCTAGGGTAGACAAAGCTGGGGACTTTTGTTGAGCGCAAGTATCGACACGTGGTTATTGCTTGAAGGCCGCCGCCACCACGTCATCTGTATATGCAGGTACTCCGTATCGTTCGTATCTCCGAGAGAGGCTCATCTTCTTCATCATCTTTCCCCCATTCGAGTTTTGCGCTATGCTATTCTAAGATCCATTTGACATTTGCAGAGGTAGTTGTGGTGCTCAATTCGTATGGATGCAAACGCTCTACCTTTCTATGATTTCGGTAGGCTTCAAATTCGCCGATGAGACAAACATCAGCTTCAATCATGTCGATTTCCACCAGTTCGGATATACCAGTTCCTCCTAATTGTAAATTTTGCATTACACAGTTTGAGTCTGAGCTCTATTCGGGCTCTAGCACATTCTCGTGGATCTAGTGTGGATTCGAATGTCTCTTCTATTGAACACCAAATGCGGTAACTCGTCTCACATAGTCAACCCCCATCTTCCAATTACATCAATAACTTCTCCACGTCACGAATTTCTTTGACATAAATTTATGATGGACACCATTTCTTCACAGTCAAACTCCACGCTGTCTCTAATGGTGCCGCTCTTCTCAATAGAATGTCTCCTATCAACCTTATTGATGTTAGGCTCAATAAAGTTATTGATGACAACTGGCGCATCCTATAAATCTACTTCTTCTTGTGCTCTTATCTCTTTGTCTAACATTCTCCCTGACTATTCAAATCCCATCGATACCAGAGCAAGCAACCGCAAAAGTCACGATTCTCAACTTCCGAAGGCCAGATACTGCCAGTGTCGGAACTTTGTATTTGCTAGTTTCTAGCACCATCAGCAAGAACCATCGACAAGTACTTCAGCTCAGTTCTTCCGCACGATACCCACCATGGCCACTGAGTCTGAGATGTCGGAGCTGGATCCGTCACTCAACAAGATATACCCTCTGACGGTCATCTTTCCGATGATGTCGCTCCTCTCGGCTCTCCTTTGTGTTCCACCATTTGCCTGGCATCTCCGCAAGCGTAACACTGGAGCCAGTGCTCTAACGTTCTGGTTGATAATGCTCAACTTCTTTTCCTTCGTCAATGGGATGATCTGGCCGACGGACAACATCTTCGAGTGGTGGTCCGGCGCTGTGTTTTGTGACATCGAGATCCGTTTGTTCCTCGGTGGCACTGTGGGCGTCCAAGCTGGCGTCTTGTGCATTATGAGGGATTTGTCAAGGGCACTCGACACAAACCGGCCTCGAGGTTGCAGCGACGCGCAGAAAAGGAACAGGCTTATTGTGGACTCGCTGCTATGCTTTGGCCTGCCAATCTACTTCATGGCCATCTACTACATCGTGCAACCTGGTCGCTACTACGTCTTCGCAATTCAAGGATGCTGGCCGCCTATCGACGACTCCTGGCTCAGTATTGTCCTTCTCTTCATGTGGCCTCTCTTACTCTTAGTAGTGGCCGGCTACTATGCATGCCTTATCCTCATTCGCATCTACCTATACCGACGGGATTTCAGCAGACTGCTAAGCTCCGCTTCGACAACTCGCTCGCGGTTTGTGCGCCTCTTCATCATTGCGCTCATGGCCCTGTTTTGCTTTCTGCCTCTGCAAATCTACTATGTCGTCAAAATTATTCCCAACCTTCACCCTTTTCACTGGAGTTGGACGCATAGTAACTGGGATGCTGTCGTCAACTATCCAACTCAGGGTCACATTCTCCTATGGGACCACTGGGTCTGGATCACCTGCGGTTACATTGTATTCGCCTTCTTCGGGCTCGCAGCAGATGCCAGGGAAATGTACATGGCCTGTGTGAAGAAGTGTGGCATTGGAAAGATCTTTCCGTCTCTCGTCAAGACTGGTTCCCGCAACGTCGCAACGACGAGCATCGCGTCGAGCTGGAGCATCAAGGCAAAGATGGTGTTCAAGAAGGTTGGCTTGGGGAGCAGCAATTGGTCGTCAATATCAGCCAAGTTCTCTGGAAAGGATTCTATGTTTTCCTCCGGTACTATGTCCGGGCGGGACAGCGTGGATCCAGCGATCAGGATGAGTCTTCAAGAATGCGGGAGACTTGCCGAGGAAAACCACTCAAAGCGTTCATTTCTTAGAGCTACGGTCTGCAGTTGGTCTTCGCGACTCACTGGGAATCACGAAAATGAGAAGGAGGTCGATGTTGAAGCTGGTCTATCTGGTGGAGATGTGATTGAGAAGATGGAACGTTGAGAAACGTACTTCCACCACGGAGTGATGGACCCAGGCAAAGAAAATTGGAAGATGGTTGCGATTAGCTTCGGTTAGAACAAAATGTCGTGCCGTAGTTTTCCTAAGACGCGAGAACGATAGCATAAATTGAATTCAATCGAGTCGTTTTGGTCATGCAAGCATTTCGGCTTAGAGTTGCCTATTTCGGAAATATCAAACCTGCTGTTGCCTTGTGGCCTCGGATAAATATCAACACTTTGGCTGCAATTTGGACAACAATCGCAAATTCATTAGACGCGACACGTTCGAGAACTTTACCTACGCATGCCAATGATGACCCGAAAGCGATCAAAGCAACTCATAAATTCCATTATCGTATCACTAGGCTGCTTACGATGTGACCCCTTTCTTTCTATGCTTAAACTGGGCTAGGCTGGGGCGCAAAACGCTGCACAGCCGACCCCAGCCGTGCCAACCTAGAAGTCCAGCCCACTGCAGGCTGCTTCCTTCACGCTTCAGGTGGCCGGGCGACACGGAGAAGAAAAGTCAGAACCTGCTTTGCTCCCAGCTACACTCACCCCTCCCCATTCCACAGCGCACCCCAACCCTTCTTTCGCCCCCTTTCGCCGCGCCCGTCAACACCTTTTCATCGAAACTCATCCACAAACCATCGATGCAACTCTCAAAACCCACATAGCATGCCTTCGCATCTCACGTACTTTGCCCTGCCCGAGTTTCATCGACTTTGAGCCCGGTGTTGCGACAGGATCCGCCGCGGTTGCCGCCCAGCGCGGGCTCCTCGCCCTGCGACACCTGCCACCCGTCGCAAAACTTCTCTGAGCCAGCAGTCGCGGTCTTGGCGTCGCGACTTCGAGCGCTCACCATCACCACGCCATCGAAATCATCATTTCGTGGCCATAACCCGATAGAAAGCGGTCTCGGCACATTATTTCTCTACTTTTATCCGCAGCCAACATGACGACACGTGCCACAGCCCAGCGCTCGGTGCGCATGAAGAAGCTCTCCACCAAAGCACACCTCCATATCCTTCGCGAAGATGAACTGGAGACTTCCTTCGACGATGAATTACAAAGAGCCGCCAAAGAGAAACTCGAAACCGGCGTTGAGAAGGCGGAAGAATCGGTAAGTTCTTTCTATTCAGCATGGACCGTCACGTGATGTATATTTTGACCGGATTGTCGCCTGGCTGCCTCAGCCTCCTTTCATGGCTTCACATCCACATCACGTTCTTACTAGAACCAGCTGCTAACCCAGTTCGCAGGAATTGCATTTGCAAGCCGTTATTGCTGCCACGTCGGGAGATGCCAAAACCGCCAAAGAGGTCTATATCCCAACTCCCGAAAGCAAATTAAGCAATCTGCAATATGAATCGCTCTATCCCCCAGTTTTCCAGCAACCACAGACGTACATTCGCTTCTCTTCAACCGTTGAGGATTCGATCGGTTGTCCGTATTGCATGAACCTTGACGACGAGATCTGGCTGAAAAAGTACAACAACAAAAAGTCACGGACGTTACAATGCACAGAGGACCAATTCGAGGAAGTAATGAACTTCTTTGAGCAAACTTCGTCATTGAAGCAGCCATTCGCAGCCGTTGACCATGCACCAGTACTCTCCTATCTCGACATGGAAGCTGCGTTCGACGAAACTATTGAAGATGTGTCTCGTCGATTCGCCAAGGACATATACGAGCACTGGAAACTCCGAAGAGAGCAACGTCTGAATGAGCCACTGATGCCGACGCTGAAGTTCGAGCGCAATCAAGGTGCAGAGGAAGACTCCGATCCTTACATTTGCTTCCGTCGTCGAGAGATACGACAGACTCGTAAGACTCGTGGTCGAGATGCTCAAATCACCGAGAAGCTCAAGAAACTACGCCTTGAGCTTGAACAAGCCAGGCAGTTGATGGCCACCGTGAAGCAGCGTGAAAGTCTACGAAGAGACCAGCTCCAATTGGAGAAAGCTCTCTTCCTCAAGCGTGCCGATGTCAAAGATGCCAAGCGCAATCTCAATATCAAGGACGACGACGAAGATCTCATCAACCAAAAGGTAAATCAAGACTTGCCCAATTTAAAGAAAGTACTGAGTTCGCTAATTTTGCGTTTAGCCTATTCCCAAGCCAAAACCCAAACTCGACACTGCAATCATGTCACGTGGACCTCCCGGCATGGTTCCCAAGATACCCCTCGAGCGTGGAGATGGACGACCACCTGAGGCACTCTTGCCACAGCTTGCCGATGAAAAGGCTCGCAAGGAGGCCGAAATCAACCACATGATCCAAGATTCAATGATGAAGCATCGCCAGTGGAACAACGATTGGATCGACAATACATGGCGACCCATCACTCCTCCCCTTGAAAGTGCGAACCAGTCCTTTCGTACTGCCGTTGCTGAGTTTCTTCCGACGCCTCCTGCATCTGTGAGCGACGAGGGTGAGGGCTTCGGCCCTGACGCCATGGCCCTCGACAAGCGAACGGATCAGGATAAACTTGGTAACGGAAACATTCCTATTCGGTATGCGTCACCGCCCATGGAGGAGATAAGAGCTCCTCGGCCCAGCTATCGCAAGCGCTACGGCCGCGGAGGCCGGCTCTTCGTGGACCGTAGAGGCTTGAAACGGCCGCTCCCATCGCCGAGCGATGATGAAGAGGACGTTGTGATGGAAGAACGTATGAAGGAGAGGCTCGAGTTCGATCTAGACAGTGATGAGGAGGCGCAGGTCTATGTCTCCGATCCTCATGACTACTGGAACACCAAGTTCCGGATTCACTTCAGTGGTGCTGGAGCCGTGGCTAGAGACCCGGCTGTGCAGCAGAAGATGATTGAAGAGGCACAGCGCAGACAAGCTGCTGCCGTCAGCGCAAACGCGGCTGCAAATAAAGAGGCTGCGCAGGGAGCGAGGGCGCAGTTACCACCGACCGCACAAATGGCGAGATGAAGTATTTGGCCAGGTTCAGTTTTAATGATGGTGTTTCTGCCATAGCGTGCAGCGTTCAAGCGAATGATTTTTGGGTGAGGTGTACTATAGTGTAGCATTGCTAAAGCGGACAAGCGCTCGAGCGCAAAAACAACAAGAGAAGTCAACCCCAGTTTTCTAATTTCAGACCTCTTTGCTTGAACCGTGGATCCTGAATCTCAACCACGATTCATCTCTTCTAGAAAGAGCTTGGATTACGTCGTCGAATTTGTGGGCAGCTGGCCAAATTTCTGTTCAACTCTAGACATCGTGACGTTCACTATATTCAAGTGGTGATGCGAACGAAGTGTATGCACCATGGCTCGATGAACATTGACTTGCACTGCATTGGAGAACTGTCTCCAGTCGGAACATGATGGCTTTCAACAAAATAAACCATAAACTATCTCTTTTCTTGTATATCTTCCTTTCCATAGCACGATTTTGACTTCTGATACACAACATTGCTCACCAGCAGCACAACATAAGGCCGACAAGATGAACACCCGAGTTCTTTCCGTCCTAATCACGACTAATTCTATCCTTCCCATCCTCGCTGCCAACGTTCACGTTCCTCGCCAGTTATGGAATGGTAATGGACATCCAGGAGGTTACCCACCTCCGCCTCCTCCACCTCCGTATGGCCTTGATCCTGAATGGGAGAACTATGGACATTATCCACCGCTTCCAAACAAACCGCCACATGGCCCTCCTATCTGGCCTATCCAAGGCGCTCCTTTCCCACCAGGAGCACAAGCTCAGCCGTACGCACCGCACGCAGACACAGCCTGGGGTATCATTTTCGGTCGAGGAGGCGAACCCTCGCCGAATTTCACGCCAATCTTCTCTCCAACCGCTCTCTCGTTCATTGACTTGTTCGACCAGTGCGGCAGCCCGTCTGCTCAATACGCATGCACTGATGCTACCATATGTCGAATGGGTATCGAGCCTTTCTGCCAGCTGCATGGCCAGCCGCTGAAGCAGTTCCGCTCCGATCTGTGCAACCTTGGGCTTGGAGGAGTCTGCCAAGAAGGGACGAGACCTGGCCAGACGCCAGCTGGTACGGCATTTACGTGGGGCCTTATGGTTGGTGGCATCCGTATGTATCTATCCGATTCTCTCTCGAGCTGTTTTCGTGTATATCAAGTAGTAATATGGAAGGCTGACGGCGCGTAGAGAAAGAACATTTCCACCATGACCACTTTGAGTATCCTCCGTTGCCGCCGCCACCTCCACCTGTTACAAAAACAGAGACGGAGAGATTGGTGGTGACAACGACGCATACTGATACTTCCACAGTCACCCACGCGCCTCCTCCCAATCCCGAAGAGGAGTATATCTTCGACCTAGGCCTCACCCTCATAGCGGCGCACGTCTGCACCAGCCACGAAGCGTCGGACCGGTGCAAGCACGCGGACCTCTGCCGGTGGGGCGCGCACGCCTTCTGCGCAGGCGGCGACGCGCGCGCGCGCTACCACACAGAGCACAAGCTGTGCGCGGCGGGCATCGGGCTCTTCTGCGGACCGGGCGAGGACGTCGACAGCGACCGCGCCTTCCTCGCCGCCGTGCTGCGCGACGCCGCCGCGGCCCTGATCGGCGACGAGCACCGCGAGCCACACCATCCGCCGCACCATCCGCCGCATCACCCGCCGCCGCACCCGCCGCAGCGCTTTCTGCCGCCCCCGCCGCCCACCGCGTCGGCCGAGGTGTGGGGCGCGGCGGGCGCGCCGCCGGCGGGGCCGCGGCCGGCGTCGCCTGGGTCGGATCCGGCGCCGCCGAAGCCGATGGTTTCGAGGTGGGACGAGGAGCGGCCGGCGGTGTGGGCGCCGTAATGGGCCGAAGCATGCGTGGACGCCCTACGGCCGGCTCAAGCGTCCGCGAAGTAGGCGAAGGGGCGCGTGGGCGGGGAGCGGCGGCGTGGGCTCCCGCGAAACGAGCGGGTGTCTGATGGACGTCGTGCTGGAGCGGACTAGATTGAGTGTCAAGGGAGTCGTGGAGTGAGTGGTAAGAAAGGCGTATAAAAGTTGAGAGGATAGACTTGGAAATGGAGTAAATTCTTTTCCGCTTGGACATTCCTTAGAAAAAGTATCCACGCTCACCTGCGTGACGTAGCCCGCGGGTATCACAATACTGTACACAGACAATATCCGCTGCAAATTCAACTCCAAAACTTGCGCTCAAATCGCCCATTCTTCCTTGTTATCCACTTTGGTGATGAACGGCTCATCGATACCCCGAATGGCGACGTCAGAGCATAGCACACATGCCGCACCAACAAGCTCATCTAGCTCCTTGACAAGCCGTTCTCTCTTCTTTCCCACGTACGTGCCGCGCCCAACCGCTTCCTGGACCTCCTTGACTCTCTTGGCCTTGATGGGACCGCCGGTTTTGATGACCCTGTCAGCCAAGCAATCGCCATGGAAGCCATGCTGGCACGGAAAGACATAGAACATGCGCGCGAGCAGCGGCAACCTACAAATCTGGCAGCGCTCTCCGGGCTCGACGATGGCGTACCTGCCGTCGAGGGCGCGAACGTCGGCCTTGATGTGGTCGGCGGACCGCGCGGCGTCGTCCATGTCGCGCTTGAGGGCGTCGATGTGGCGCGAGTACTCCTCGAGCGCCGCACAGATCTCCTCCTTGAAGTCGTCGATGACCACGAAGTCCGGGAAGAACGGGATCAGGTCTTCGATGCGCAGCTGCTCGCATCGCTTCAGGAACCCGATCGCTCCCTTAATGCTCGCGCTCTCGCTGATCACCTTACGCGCGATCTGCAGCCACAGCTTCTTGCGCAGCCCTGGATTCGTGTCGCCGATGCGGTCCGCTACAGAGGCCGCGAGGTCGGTTTCGTTGTTCGCCAGCGCCAGTTGCACCGCTCGTGAGTACTGTGACATTGAGGTGTATATGTGTACGCAGGACTGGACGCGTGAATGTTGGATGCAAAGACGAAGAGCAAAGTCGGCGTCGTAGCATTGCTCTTGAGTGAAGCTCTGTGCTCGAAGGTAAGAAAGTAATGCGCTTTCATCTTTTGTTGGTGCCACAGCGAGAATTGAGATCAATGTGTTATGAATTGCGGGATCGGTGGATTGCAACGTATTGATGACGAAGTTTAAGTATCGAATTGCTTGGTTCTGCGACGGAGAGATCTGTGGAACAAGCTTTGTATAATTTAGCAACGCTGGAATAAGTCGTGAGGGATCGAGGTTGGATTGACGCATCAGGATATCCACGAATTCGACGGGCACGTGAGCCATGAGAACTGAGCTATACTTATAGAATACTTCCGGGTCGGTTTGTTTCTTGAGTATGTCCAGGGACTCGGCCCATCTTTCCCGTTGAACCCAGTACGCGAGTACATAGTTGTAATCGTTGACTACCGTTGCGAAGTGGAGTAGTTCTTCCTCACGACCGTGGCTACTGATAGTTTCGTAAGTGGTCTTCATGTCCAGATCACTTTTATATCTCCGAACAAATTCTTGATACTCCTTGCGGATTTCAGAAAGCTGATCTTTGCTTTCGGCAATGTTTATGCCTTCCGCCAGTTCCGCCTTGGTGGTGATAGTATCATCAAGGATGTTCAACTTAGCCATGTACAACTCTACGATCCATGTGGCTACCATAGTTCGTTGCATGATGGCCGCTTGCTTGAGTGTTGAGAGCTTCGTAATGAGGTACTTCCGCAGCGCATCAGAGTCACCTTTGTCGATGAATTCGATTGCAACATCTTCGAATGGTTTCGAACTTCGACCGTAAACTACAGCAGCCTCCGAGTACTGGCCTTTGCTGAAAAGATAATCTCCAGAAGCGGTTGCAACTGCATCCTTCTGTGCCTTTGTTTTAGCGAATTGAGAGGCGGAATCGAATTGCTGCTGGCTAAGCATGATTTTCCAAATATCTCGGCTCTCGTCATTTGCGACTATCTCGAAGAGTTCTTCGGCCGTCACCATCCAGAATGTATTCTTCTTTAAGTCCACAAACAGTCCGAGAGCAGTCTGCCCAGGATCAAGTACTACTTCGTCTACGGCAACGGTGTTGTCCAATCGATTAGTTGCCACAATTCTCCCATCAACAAGCTGGATGATGTGCCATTGACTTAGAATCATTGCCTGAGAGGGTTCTTGGCTTGCCTTGGGTCGTCCATTTGCTGCCAAGGATGGCGGGAGAAGGGCTCTGGAGAGCATTTTGGACTCCGAGAATATCTTGCTGCCTAAATCCGATGCAGCAGACGAAGTAAGCAGAGGTCCATGGAAAACGCCTTGAGCGGTCATCCACCCGAATGTACGCTCAGCTATAGTCTCCGTGGGCTCGTCTTCGTTAGGATCAGGAGATACTGCCAATGCAGAAGGTCCGGGACCTGACGATGATTCGTGGACAGCCGGTTGTTCGGTCTCAAAGAACTTGGAATAAATCGATCCGCTACCTTCATGGGCAATCTGGCCAACCTTGCCCACGAAATGCAATAGCCTTGATGGTGTAGCCATGATAACTCTTTTGACACCTTGTTTGCCCTCAAAATCTTCAGCGTATATGCCAACAATTGGGCCATCATTCACCTTGTACACTCCCTTGACATATTTCTCTTCTCTTCTGTAGAACTCAGGGCTCGGCTCCAGAAATGTCTCGTAAACGTTCCCGTCTGTCGAGCTTATGAGAATCTCCCTTGTTGTGGCTGTCGGGAGGCTCGGATTCCACGCCACACACTCTATGCTGACGCCCTTCAACCGGGACAGCGGCTTTGGCTGCTTACTCTGGCTGTGGAGATAAAAGTTCTCGCCGAATGTCGTCGTCACGATCAGATGGCTGGCAGTCGGATCGAGAAACATCTTCTTGATTACGCCAGCTTCGGTGGGCTTCTTAGGGAGGTCGATGTCCTCAATCTCGGCCGCATCTTGCAGGTCGATGCGAAGGATACGACCGGTGCTGAAGGCGAGGAATATGGCATTGTTTGCGACTTGAGCGGCGACGAAATCGGAGGGACGAGCGAACTTGAGTTGAACGCGCTCAATGACGAATATGGGGAGGGTTTCGTCTGTAAGCCCATCCTGAAAGTCGGTGGTCGGGATGTAGGTATCTGAAGGCTCGAGAGCCATGGCTGCAACCGTATCTATTTGGCTTTCATGGCGCGAAGGTGGAAAGATTGAACAGATGTGCGAAAGCTCGGTGGTGGGATGAGCGACGAAGCTCCAGATCAGTGGAAGCTTGTCTGTGGCTTCGCAAGATCACAAGCCACGTTTACAATGTGCATGGCAAGGCTGTAGTACCAAAGTTGACAAAGCCTAGAACATCGAGCGATAGACACTCGCGATAGCTGCACGTACAAGGCTGTACGAATTTCACTGGCTAGAATCGCCTGCCTCTTGATATTAGTCGTAGGTAAGCCCTTCAAGCTGGGAACCATCAACACGTCTTTAGAAGCAAGGCTGGTACATTAGCGCCGCCATCAGTGCCTCCTGTCATCCCGGAAAAGAGTCGACATTTGACATTGGCGCACGGGAAAACAGACTCGGGTATGCAAGAGGAGAGTTTGAAACTGCAATGGGGAGAGATTGACAGCCTTTCGGTTCCTTTACTGGACCACCCGTCCGCCCGCGAAGAAAATGTACAGAGCTCTCATTGTGAAGTGGGACATTGCGGCTTTTCTAGCAGTGTAATAATCAAGAGGAGAATCTTATTCGCATTCTATTAATGATCTCCGGATCCTAAACGTTATAGCAATTTCACTCTTCATCTATTCCATGGTCATAAGAGCGTCATAGTCCTCACTCAATGCGTAAGGTGATCCCAAATCCTTATAGCACCCAAACCGATCTATTAAGCTCTACAACCGTGTCTATAGTGTCCTCAGCTCATTATAGCCCTGTATCAACGCCATGAAATGCACTCCAACATAGCATATTACCAAGCGACCTAACCCTAGTCCAAGTATCAAGCCATGTAAAGGTATTCGTAGTATGATCGTCCCGGTCTTAGTCGTCGTCGCTGTCCGGCGGCTTCGGGGTCCCCTTAGGACTATTTAACCACTCAATGTGCCTGAGTCTCCTCCTAACCTCACGGTCCTTCATCTGCGCCCTTGTCATCTTCTTCTTTTTCTTCGCCTTGAACTTCATTTCGCCACCCTCGTCACCGGAATTCGCTGCGCTGCCGGCAACACTAGGCGAAGGCGAGCCGGCAACGGAACTGACGGCGCTCGACGCAAGACCAGGTGACGATGCCGCAAGAGCCGGCGAAGCGAGCCCTGGAGACGCAAATCCCGGGATGGGAGAAGCGAAACCAGAGCTCGGACGCGAACCGCCATCTTCGAAGCGGTCCATCGCGATGCCGAGATGGCCCTTATGGACCAGTCGGCCATCATTGACGTGCCATTGCTCAGGGCACAACGCTCCGACGAACTCTTCGTTGTGGCTGATCATTACAACACCGCCTTTGAAGTCGCGGATTGCGATTGCCAAACCGCCGAGCGAGTCACGATCGAGGAAGTTAGTTGGCTCGTCGAGTACGAGGATGTGTGGATTATCTGTGACAGTTAGTGGCCATTTGTAAATGTGGGTTGAGGGACTTACTCCACATCGCGCCTGCGAGCACAACCTTGACTTTCTGTCCACCCGATAGACCTGAAATATGATTGTGATTCGCGATTTCTGGGTCCATACCCAAGGCCTCAAAATGATTGCTGATTTCTTTAGGTTCCAGGATCCTATATCCCAAACCTTCTCTTGAAGCTTCATGATCGTCGAACTCCTGTACGAGCTTGTAGAACCCAAGTTTCAAAAGAGTCTCGCGCGAAATCATCGTGTTGAACTTCGGTAACATGTTCTTCCACTTGACTTCATACTGAAAGCTCTTCTGGTATTTCTGTCGGCCAATAAGTGCTTCAATCCATCGATCACCCTTACCGTCTTTCAAGTCTATCGGTTTGGCCATCTGCTCCCTATCCTCATCCGTCAGAATACGCGTCTGCTTCATCAGTACTTCTCGATCATCGCCATTCGCATATCGCCATTGCAAGTATTGGTTTGGTGTCTTCTCGAGATGCATTTCCACATGTTCGAGTGCATGCTGCTTGATGTAACCGATACGAAGATTTGGATGCTTCTCAACTTTGCCTTCTTGAGGGATCACTTCGCCGGTGAGGATCTTGATGAGTGTAGACTTTCCAGCACCATTGGGACCGATAATTGCAACGCGAGATGAGAGTGATAGATGGCAAGATACGTCGTACAAGCTGGGCTTAGGTGCATTGGGGTATGTGAACGTGCAGTTTGTCATCCGAAGGATGGCACGGGTGTTAGACTTCACACCTGTGAGAATGCCAGGTGCCGGGAACTTCCACTGCGCATTGATGTTGGAGAGAGTGTAGTAGCTCTTTCCTTCAGGCTTGACTTTGACGAATTCGGCGAGATTTCCTTTGTAGTGAACGAGCTTCTTGCTTTCATAATGATAAATGTCGGTGCAAACTTCGTCAAGAAATCCAGAGTCGTGACTGACAATCAAGCTGGTGATCTCGGTGTGTGACTTCAGATATTCTTCAAGCCACTTGACATTTCCAACGTCCAGATGGTTGGTCGGTTCGTCGAGTAAGAGCACGTCAGCTCTTAGAAGCATTGCTCGAGCTAAGGCAAGTTTCATCTTCCAACCGCCAGATAAAGAGCCGACCTTGTGAGACTGTCGTCCTTCGGGGCCAGATGTGAAACCGACTTCTTCCAAAACTGCAGATATACGTTCACGACCTTCGGGTGCAAGTTTTGGGTCCTTGAGGCAGTATTCAAGAATACTTAGATCAGCATCTTCACCTTGGTTGTGCTCCACAAAGCAAGTTCTGACCTCGTCTGGCGGTGGGAATCCTTCGAGTTTTCCTTCGGATATACTCCGCATAAGTGTGGACTTTCCTGCACCATTTCGACCACAAAGCCCATATCGATGCCCTTTCAGCAGACGCAGATTCGTATGTGAGAGCAACAGCATTCCACCGTAGCCCAGCGAGAAGTTCGCGTTGACAATCTCGACTTCTCCCTCTTCCTCTTTTACAGGTGCACCGAATTTGCGGTTGTCCTCCTCAACATAGAATTTATGAACGTCATCTGCAACCGCCGAAGATGACTCCTTGATCAACAGTGGGCGTAGATAAGGTTCAATGCAAGCATTGATTCGGTCGAGTTGGCGCTGGTTGACATCTTCTGCAACCATCTGGCTCATATAGACCTGCGTCAACTTCAAGAGGGCAGCGTCACCGGCCGAATCCCATAAACCGCCATGCTTCTTGACAATCTGATCAAGCTTCTTGCTGACATCTCCAGAGGTCGTCCTGCTGATCGCCTTTTCTGTGACTCCATCCGTCTCGCCCATCGCTTTCTCCATGACTTTCCAAGCCCTATCGGCGATTTCTCTGACCTCAGGCAGCGATGCTCGATCTTTAACGGCCCTTACACCCGGCTTCAACTTCGGCAGGAAAGCACGTGCTTCAATAGGGTCATGGACGAGTTTTGTGAGGTTCTCGATGACAATGACCGTTCGACGAAGGACCTCCTGGGTTGTAGTCGGAGTATTTAAGGAGCGTTCGAGAAGAGGCGTCAGCAGGGCCAGAACCGGAGAAGTAACCTCAGCGACAAAAGTTGTTTGAGATAGTGCGAAGATGGCTTTGTCCAATGTCTGCGATGAGGGTTTCTCCATGGCAGTAATGATAACTGGTATCCGAGGTGCGACATCGTCGTTCTGTAGCAAAGTTGTGAGAGATAGCATGGTTTTGTTGGCCTGTTTGGCAACTTCTCCCTTCAGATCAAGCATACCACCTTCGACCACTGGTATTAATCCTTCCAACTTCTTCCCCATTGTTTCTCTCAGAAAGTCCTTTGTCGCTTCTTCCTCCCGAGAATCCGTGCCAATCTTCGCCTTTTCGGCCATGCGGCCTATGAGTGCCAACGCGCCAACAGTACCTTGCCATTTTCCAGTGGACTTTCCAAGGTATTTTGTGAGTACCGGAAGGAGACCGTAAACGAGCGCTTCGGGCCTCAAATTGTTGAAGAGCGCATCCAGCGCATATTCCGCCGACTCCTTGGTGGTAGCAACTTTATCTGAAAGTGCATCCAAGGCGAGTGGAACAGTATTCTCCTCTTGTAGCAGGAAAACCACTTCACTTGTTGCGTCCTTTGGTGGCATCCGTTCAAATAACGCACCTAGCGCAAACATTGCACCTTCTCGTCGGACAGCATTCTTCTTGTCTGCAGCAGCTTTTCGTATCGCATCAAGTATTCCGAAACCTTTCAATCCACGGAAACCAACAGAATTTAGGAGAAGCGTGGAAAGAGCGTATGAAGCGTCGAGAGATGTCTGCGACTTGTCCGCGGTGAAGATTACATTTAGGAGATCGTCGACTTCATGCTGCGACGGAGGAGGTGCCGTGCCGTCCGTTAACAAGACGGGTACAACTTGAGCCATGGGAGGCGATTCGTGATGTGGCATTACTTTGTGGCTTCTCGTAGGTTCAAAGTACATGTGGAGGGCAGTGATTCGGAATGGAAGGCGTCGATTTGTTTGGCTTACAGCAGCGCAGATCTATATTCAGAAGAAAAGACTAAATGAAACGAAAGGTAAAAGATATGAGGGAGGAAGTAAGAGCGCTTCCCGCACCGAAGAGAGCGAGAACGCTCGAGTAGATAAAGTTGAATGCGGCGGGACAAAAAAAAAATGTTGGCGCTGACGAAGTGGCGGGCGGACTTGAAAGTCGCTCTTCGCAGAGGGATCAGAGCGCGGTAGAATACGGTACGGTACGGTACTTCTAGGGTCTTCCGTAAAATTTGTAAGTTTCAGCTCGCTCAGATATTTCCACTCAAAACGCCTGCGGCCTGCCAGTCTCATGATATCCGCACTCCATCAAGGCGGCGGTGTAAGTTGTGAATCTATCCTGACCATCGGCATGAACATCATATGTCAAGATTGATATTCCCTTGCTTGACTGTAAAGGCCCCCGTAATGTCAACCCAGCCCGGCATCGATGCGAATATGAACGCATGTCAAGACCAAGGCCAAATGAAGCAGAACGCATTGTAGTGCAGTAATAACCTCAGATCTCAAGCCGCCGAACTCTGCTGCCACCACACATCATAAATACGCCATGCAAGCCCCAATCGTAACGGCAATATCCATACCTGGTGCAACGCTAACTTCATCCTCACGCTTCAGATGAGTCCAGACATGCGGCGCCACCGTACATACTGCAACTCAATTCATCATAACCCGACGTTCCTTGCTCCACTATTTATGCACTACCGGTGACACTAAGTGCCTTGGGCCATTGATGGTAAGAATATACTCGTCGGCGTTGAACATGTGTGCCTTGACGTTCAACCGCCAGATTTCTCTTCCACCACTTATCGCACGGTACACCCATTTTGATCCGAACATGGGTTTCTCTTTGCGGATAGCGAAGACCTCTATTCGACTCGCAACATGCACGAAGTGGAATAGCCCATCTCTACCCTCGTCGACTTCCAGGAATGGCATCCCTGGAGCATTTCTGAAGCATACCAGCGTATTTCAACGAATCAAGTGGGCCTTATGTACCTGCAAGTCGAGGCGCTCTTGCGTTTGTGCTGTGAAGCCTGGACAAACGGCTAGACCTGGCGGTGCAATAGGGTGAAGTTGTTAGATGGGTGACATTGAGTACGCTTTGGATTCTAGACTGAATGTCGACTGATGGAGTTTTGATAGCGGCTGGAAATTGAGCGGCTTGTGCAGACGATACCTGACTTTCAGAACTAGACGAGAATTCTTGAAGACTTTCTTTGTTGAGGCTAACAGGCAATTTAGATATGTAAGTAGGAACTCGGAACGTCCCTTTGAGTGTAAGAGGTCTGTACATCCAAGACTATCACATGCGTTCCCACGCATGGCTAGAGTTGAGGAAGCCAAGAGATTGCGACTACAAATTCTCTAGTGTTGCTTCTCATTTAGCGAACTGCGTCACGAATACATTGTGGTATGGGCCTTCTAGCGGTACTACTTCAAGCTCTTCCTATATTGGCATGTAATTCGAAACTATTCTTTAAGTGACAGAGGTAAGATTCTACTGATGCCTAGTAAGAGCTGTACGAAGTACTCCGTAGTCCGTACCTGCCGATCCTGACTGCGGCAGAATCTGACACCAGCAAGACTCTGACCTTCTGGAATATCAGGTATGTTGCGGTAACAAAACTCTGTATGGAATTTACCCAGATTACGGTAGATATAGCAAATTTCCACAACTTGACGTTCGGCGATAGGTGCAGGGTGAGAACTTCAGCAATGGCGAGGTTGTGGCGGATTACTAGGAAACATCTGTAACTATCAAAACGAGCTTAGCTGAGCCTAGTAGAGTACGGAGTAGAATGATCGGGTTACCATACGGAGTAAATCGACCCACCTTCCGTTTGTTTCCAACTCTCGAGTCCCAACTCTGCAAGCTGTATACTCTTCGCTCCCTCCAGAAGATCATATTGATACGAGCCACCTGCTGCTACATACTTCAAAAACACCTCCCATAGCCTGGCGGCCTGTTGGCAGCTGACTTTCGAGGATGGCTCCTCTCTATCGTACTTTAACGAGACGACAACAGACGGATAAATTCACCTACAAGCACCCATGACGGAGCAACGGCACGTCGGTTCTCGTAACTATCTACGACTAGCAGCATAATTGCTTATTATTACCTTCTACGTTCCATACAGCAAGACGACACTTGCCTGTGCGCCGCCTTTCCACTGAATCGGCAGTACTTCACCGGAGCTCATATATTATGTGGCGCGACGCCAATATGCAGGAGGTTCAGATTTCTGCTTGCCAACCTGTACCCGAACGAACGCCACGACGGACGAAGCCGGTTCCTGAACCAGAGTAGTCCCATTATGGGAACTTGGCATTATGGGAAATTAGCGATCCCATAGCAAGGCGTTCGAATTTGAAAAGCCTAGAAGAGCTATATAGTGGCTGATCTACCCCCGTGCATAACAAGTTCCTGAATTCGGCTTGGACAATGTCTTAGAAATAGACTTACCGTTTCGAAGAGGCTTGAGGTATCCTTTCCATCAACCTTGGCTTCACGCGGTTCGGTTCTGCTGCTGCGAGCGCGATGAACAGCAGCTAGACCACATCCCCTTGACCTTGATTTCTTCCAAAATTCCACGCTCTTTCTGGTCTCGTCACTCTTTTGATTAAGATGATTTCATCAGTCTTCTTCGTGTTTTTTTCCTTATCAAGTCTCTCAAATGTCGCGCTCGCTCAGCTCGCATGCCCTGCCGACAACGGGTGGACGTACATTGACCCGGACTCTCAAGCTACTTACGTGATCGAATGCGGATACGATCGTCCTGGTGCAGATGTTCCAGGAAGTCCAGGATGGACAGACACTTTCGAGGAGTGTATCGCTCTCTGCTCCACTACATCTCAATGCGTAGATGTTGCCTACATTCCTGGAACTCCTGGTCCTGGTCCTTGTTATATGAAAAGCGGCCTCAATGCTCCAGTCGCAAAGAACGGTATGATGGCTGCTCATCTACCTAGTGCCGAAGGACCAGAGTGTCCAGCGTCTGAGGGAAAGTGCTTGGATGTTATCAGCCAAGATACATGTTATCTGACGGAGTGCGACTCCGAGCGTGCTGGCGATGTCTTACTGCAAGTTATCACCACGACTTTTCAGGATTGCATTGATGAGTGCGAAAATAATTTCCTAAATGGTTGCACTTACGTCAACTTTGTTCCAGGCGAAGGAACAATCATGCCTGGAGGTACATGTACCCTTCAGACCACATATTCATCCCTAACATCCGCTCCGGGATCATGGGGAGCAATTCGGGAATCTATTTGCCCAAACCGAAACAACGGGAACATAACGATATTCGAAGGGAAAACATACTTTCTGGAGTGCGGTACCGACCTCTATGGAGGTGATATGACAAGTCCCATCTGGACGGCTGGCATACTTGATTGCATGATAGAATGCGATAATATGCCAGGTTGCATCGCTGTCTCATGGCATTGGGGATATCCAACGGGACCTTGCTATTTGAAGAATACCGTCAATCCCTCCAGTAGTAATGCTGCAGTTGAGGCTGCATATTGGCTTCCCGACTGCTACTCAGGAATTTCGACTGTAACCACGAGTGTAACGACGGTATGCCCATTTTCCTTCATAATTTGAGGAAAACCTTACTGATAGATATCCAGGCGACAACCATCTACACAGTTACCCCGACATCATGGGTAGAGTACACTCCAGAGGTCCAATACAATTTGCAGAGGTGGTCTTCTGTAATAACACCGCTGACATATGGTGCAAATCCGTCTCCGTCTACCATCCCAGGGGGTCCTCAATGTTATGGAATTACACCAGTGGAGGGAGAAATATGCGCAGGAGCCTATAAACGTGCCGCATCGCCAGAACCAACCGCACCAGCCGCACCTCCGGATATACCAATTGAGGCTAGAGATGCGCCTTCATTTTGTGCTCCATCTGCCACAGTTACACAGACTGTGTTGATCGATTTTTACACTGAAACCACGGTGGTACGTAATGCCATTACCTTAGTCTTTCGGAACACTGCTGACAATATTCTCACAGTCCGCTTGCACTTATTATGAGCAGGCTGCGGCAACTACTGTTCCTGCTTATTGCGAACCGACATTCGCATTTGATTTTCCTGAGCTTCCTTCGGTTCTTGCAGGAACACCTGAGACTAACGTTTCGATTGCACCTTCGATAATTACAACCAACAAACTTGACTGCTGCCACGCTTGTACCAGAATCTTCAATTGCGTCTGGTGGAATTTTGAATTTGGTGCCGATACGCCGAACGACATATGGTCGCCTGGGACATGCACTTTTGCCTACTTCACCGGCATTGGTAGTTTCGATGGAAATACTCCTGCAATCTGTCCGAATGGTTTGTATGATGGTAACCTGTGGAATGATTATGGGTCCATTGATTATTTTGGTTCGTGGGCCAACACTGGATATAATCCCGGTGCATGTGGTGGTGGTGTTAATTTGTTTGAAAGCAACGTTGATTTTGGTCTACCACCTGAATATTGGATTGGACTATGCCCGGACTGGAACCTCAAAGAATGAGATTCTGTAGCGAGTGAGTAGATTGGCCCAAGTACTTTAATATATAATCTCGTTTTCTTTTTCTTATTTTTGAGTTTATTAGGAAATGTGCTAGCACAAAAGTTTGGCGCCGTCAGCCTTGCCGTGGCTACGGACCTATGGCCCGTGTACCTTACGCCCATGGCCTTACAGTTTTCCTACCGGCCGACCTACACGATACGACGTCTTCAAAGTATTCCTTCAACGCCTCTAATGTTACAGTCCTTCTCTATTACAAGATTTCTACCCGTGATGTTCAATAGAAGTTGGGAACTCTCTCATCTCGCAAAGATTCTGATTTAGAATCCAATCCGCAACTCTACCTTGATGCCATCCGCTCCGCCAGACCTTTTGGCCCTCATTCTCGGGCGCCTTGGACTCACCCAACCGAATGGCCTTGCTAATGAAACATTTCTCACCATCATGAGTATATTGAGAGCAATCCTTGTTGGCCTCGCAGGCGTCCCTACATGCATCGCTTGATGTTGTCTCAATCGTTTCATTGTCTCCCGATAAGTTTGATCCAAGCTCACTTTTCCACGACCAATTGTCCCAGTTCTCGCGTTGGGGTTGCGTTGAAGTTATTGAAAATAAGGATTCTTTCACAAAGGCTTCGAAAATCTCCGCGTAAGTTATCGGTATCTGGCAGTCATTTCAGTGGATGCACCTTCGGGACTACAGTCTTTCAGCTATGATGGATACTCACCGTTTGGTTCAACCTACTGCGCTCGAAGCCGTCGAAGTCAGTCATCTCTGATGCATTAAAGTGATGCATTGTGACCGTAGGCTGGCACCAATATGCTTCCGAGTAAGAGTATGGTGTAATTACCGGCTTTTGTCCGCTGATGGATGGGTAGATATCCGTTAAAACATTGCCATACTCAAGCAATGCCGTGTCTAACATATAGTCCCCACAGCACTCGTACTGCGTTCTTGCTTCCCATCGCGAAGCTGTTCCCTTGTGTGTGACTACGAAGTCGTATACAGATGCCTTTGGCAAGACTGTACCACTGCCGCCATGGGTAAACCGTTTGCTGGAAATAAACATGTTCGCTCCGTAAAATGCCTTCTTGGAAACGTCCAGGGAAGGAAGCCACCGAATGAGATTTGACCAGATGACATATGTATCCGCATCGATCAAAAAGTACCAGTCCATGTCATGTTCTAGTTCCCAGAGTTTCTCCACAATATGTATGTTCTTGTATTTGTCCAATGTCCACGCTACACTACGGCCTTCGTCGGTTTGCAGCGCGCTGATATTGCCATCCTTGTTCCATACTGTTAGAAAGGTACCAGCCCTTTCGTGTATTATGGGGTTATCGCCAGCACGTAGTAATAGGAGGCCATGGAATGGAACATTGCGAACCGCTGGCCCTCTGAGGGTCCAGCTTGGCTCTGCCTTTATCATTGTGTGTCAGAAGCCTCCTGAAAGGGGCTTTCTGCTACGTGACGTTACAGAGTTTATAACGGCTCTCCCTTCCTCAGGGTGCTTCGAAACGCTCCGTCACGTGCTTTTCTGGAGGCGAGTGAGGAAGTACTCGCCTTACTGGTTCTAACACATACATCGAGCTGTTTTCGATAGAACTCAAAATCGGGCGTTTCAAGTGTTTCCGTGGAGAAATTCTCAAACGTGTCATATAAATGGTATTGTCCGATGTCTTGTTCTAGGTCTGAAAAGAACAATACATGCTTTGCGCATCGCAGTGAGGTTTGCATTAATGTTGGTATTCTCTCTGAGGCTTCGGTTGCACCCGTTTTTACAGCAACGACGATTCTCTCGACCACTGGGCCAGTTGGACATGACGAAGGCGATCGGTTCGAATGCCATCCGTACGAGTTCGGTGTCCCGGGGGCGATGAATAGCCACCAGGTCAGAAAACAGGTAAGAAGTGCTGAGACCGTGATCCGTAACAGCCTCGCCGGTATCCGAGAGCGTCTTATCGATACTTGTAAAATCTTGGTTTACTTTGTTTCCGTGTGTTCGAACGTTGAAAGATGTTTGCCCTGGTGGTTAGCTAGAGGAACTCAGAGAGCTAGTTACGATAAGTTCATGATCGCAAGGCTGTCAAAATGCGGAAACAAGGCTTCAGCTTAGAGGAACAGATGGCCTTGGCTGTGACAAGGAACATAAGGCCTTATTATAAGCGCATTTCCATTTTGTCCTAAACATAGTGATAGGCATGAGAGGTCTTGGCACGTTTGGGATGTGACCAATACGGTACCTTCGTGAGGTTAATATTGTGGCGGTTACAGACGCGACGTTGACGCCCAGCACGATTGACGCCCGGCGAGATGCATCAGTAAATAGGTATAATCAGTACCCTCTACGCCGCAATTCCCGTGCGTCATTAATACTTGACTAGGGTCGTGAACTTGCAATGCCTCTTCTTGCTGCTTTGTTCGAGCCAACTCTTCATATGTTGTTCTTGCATCCGTCTTAACGCTTCACCAAAGTTAAAGGGCTTCGGATTAACTGGGTGTGAACCGAGAATATTCTCAGCATGGTCGTTTTTGCTCTCCTCTTGCCGCTTCTCAGCCTCACCCTTCCTATCTTGAGCCAGACCTGTTAAGAAGGTACTTGCGCCTTCGGTACTTATGGAGTTATCGCCAGCATGTAGTAGCAGGAGGTCACGAAGATGGAGCGTTATGTACCATGAGTAAACAGTGCGAACCGCTGGGCCTTCCGAGGCCCAGCTGGGTTCGTCCCTTTTATTATCGTGCTCTATTCCGCCTCCTAACGCCGTATCATTACCCCTTTACCTCCTATTCGAGTTGGCTGGTGAGATTTCTCCCGTTTTTGAGATTTCACCCCCCCCGAAGTACCGAAATCCACTAAATTCGCCACAACATCACCATTTTGAAATCTATTTTCTATTTAAATAATTTTTATGTTATATTTTGAAGTCTAAATAGCTGCTAGATATCGAGAATTAAGGCAAAATTGATTGTAATATTTACGCTTTCAAAAGTCATGCCAAAAATGCCTTGCGATGTGTTAGCGGGGGTACCCTAATTTTAGCGGCTCCATGGGCTAATTTTGGGATACCCCGGCTAAATCACATGCGGTGACCCAGCAACAAGGCATTTTAGCATGACTTTTGAAACGCACTTTGGTCGAAGCGCAGAACCAACTCACCAATTTCGACGCAAGATTAAGCCACAGCTGCATAAGTTCTAGGGCTAAAAATAATATGCAGTATTCTCTAAGACTTGAAGTTTTATTTGAATGTTTATATAGGAAAATATCTTCAAAAGTGACGACGTTACTGCGAATTTGGTGAGTTTCGGTACCTCGGGGGGGAGAAATCTCACCAGCCTAGTACCTTAAATCGAAAAGCCAATCACGTTATACCTGGTCAGCACTCCGATTTGCTGGTTGACATGCAAAAACTATTACATCTCATTCTTCCATCTGTTCGTCTGATATTATCTGCACCGAGGTCGCTGCACGGATGGCTTCAGAGGTTTCCCTTGAGACGACTGTGGTATGTTCCAATTAACCTCCCAGAAATTGAATTGGCCTTTCGCAGTACTAACTCTCCACAAGGGCACCATAGTTGTCGAGCTCTACAACAACCACGCGCCGAAAACGTGCAAAAACTTCGAGCAATTAGCTCAGCGCGGCTATTACGATGGCACAATATTCCACCGCATCATACCCGACTTCATGGTTCAAGGAGGCGATCCAACCGGATCTGGAAGAGGTGGTTCTTCGATATACGGCGAGAAGTTTGAAGACGAAATCAGCGCCTCTCTGAAGCATACTGGTGCTGGGATATTAAGCATGGCCAATAGTGGACCGAACACGAATGGAAGCCAGTTCTTTATCACTCTGGCACCAACGCCTTGGCTGGATGGCAAGCACACAATATTTGGTCGCGTCAAAGAAGGCTTGAGAGTGGTGCAGCGCATGGGCCTGGTCAAGACTGGAGCTGAGGATCGTCCTCTTGAACAAGTTAAAATCCTTAAAGCACGGCCGGTGGAAAAGAGCGCGGTGTGAGATAATGGAAAATGTGCTGGAGTTTGGAACCATCGGCGAATCATATGTGGCTGATACAATCGATATGCAATCAAGGAGAAGAGCTAGCGGTGTTTAAAGACTCTTGAATCGAGTCATTGGAATGAAAGGACATCTTTGGCGAGCTTATTACTTGTTAAGCAAGTACCAGTCGCACAGAAGTGAGTACTACGATTGACGTTACTGTTTGCATACTTGGCATTCCCTGACTGATCATAGAAACCCTTTTACGACAGTGGTCCGTTAGGATGAATCAAAACCTTTGTATATCCTTCTATTCTCTTGTCAAACTTTTCGTACGCCAATGGCGCATCATCAAGGGAAACCTCATGTGACACCACGAAAGAAGGCTTAGCTTTTCCAGCGATGATGAGGTCCCGAAGGTATCGATTGTACGCCTTCACGTTGCATTGGCCAGTACCAAGTTTGAGACCCTAACATGTCGTTAGCCTTCTTATATCCGCCAGAATCGTATCCAAGTTACCTTTTCGAAAAGCTTCCCGAATGGCAAGAGAATATTTCCTTCCTTGCTTTTAGAGTCTGGTGCACCAGGATCGGATGGCACGTAAAGGCCAGGAATTCTGATACAGTCAGCCAAATCTTCCACTACTAGATCTTAGCTTACCCAAGGCCTCCAGTAGGTCTCGTTACTCGAATGAGATTGACGATGTTGGGCTGTTCCGTGTTGGATCCCAGATCAGATGTGACTGCCTAATTAGGCAGTCATGGTATTGTCACGTATATAAGGACACCTAGTGACCTAGGTGTTACAATACCAAGCCTGTCATCACTTCTTCTTCCGATTCTCTACATTCCGTGCTACCACCCTTGTCCGCAGCCTGGTAGCCGACAGCATCGACTGCTCGATCAACCATACCTCCATTGAGCTCGATGATCTTTTCAACAGCATCGGATTTGCTGAAGTCTACCAGAACACAGCCAATCTTCTCTGCCGCCTTAAGACGCTCTGAAACCCTGTCGACAACATAGACTTTACTTGCGCCTCTTAAGACAGCACTGTATGCCGCCATCAAACCAACAGGACCGGCTCCAAATACAGCAACGCTTTCACCTGGCCTAAATCCTGAAAGTTCAACCCCATGCCATCCGGTCGGGAAGATGCCAGCCAGCAAAGCAAAGTCTGACTCGTGTTCGGTACCTGACGGAAGTTTCAGAGCATTGAAGTCGGCGTACGGGACCCGAAGGTACTGAGCTTGGCCTCCCTGATATGGACCCATTGCCACGTAACCGTACGCTCCACCCGCAAATCCTGGATTGACGCCGGTGCAGAATGCTGTCTTCCCTTCTTCGCAATTCTGGCATCTCCCATCCGCTACATTGAAGGGCAAGATAATACGGTCTCCTTTCTTCAGCAAGGTTACTCCAGATCCAAGTTCTTCCACTATTCCCATGTTCTCATGACCAAAAACCAAACCTTTCTCAGCCGCAGTTCGTCCTTCGTACATATGAAGATAGTTGAGTTGTATCACGTGACCAGGCTTACTAAGCACTGTTTATCTGAGTATTTAAGACGCATTATGGCCAGCTTAGACCATATCTACAACTGAATATAAGTTTCAGATCACAGTCTCTAGTAAGATCTGAGCCGCAAATGCAGCATGTTGTGACCTGAACCGAGGATTAATCTTGTAATGAGGACCACAATAACCTTTTGGTGCTTACCTTGATAATAACATCGTCTGGATGTTGAATCTTTGGTTTGTCTACGTCTTGAATGGATACCTTGAATGGTCCGTCGTAGTGAAGTGCTTTCATCGACATTTCCACTGATTTGATGGAACCAATTGATTTTCAAAATTCGTAAGAGCTTAGATGTATTCTCGAAAGACTTGGAAAAAGATTTTGATATCTTCCTTAGACGTTCACTGAAGTCCGTCATCACTACATAAATTCCCTGAGCATTCCATTTTGTTGCGGGGTTGACGTCGATCCCGTTGCTCGCTAACATCATTATGAGCGGGGACTTAGAACGTCTGGGGTGAATCGCCACATAGAAACCCTGTTTGTGGTTGATGTATCAATGTCTTTCAGCTTTGGAGAAGGCGATCAACGACCCGTTTCATGAATTTCTCCCTAATTTCTGCCAATAGAAGCCGGTGTTGCTGTAGAGTATGCTGTTACGAAGTATTCCGTCCGCTTTAGATGGGTCTGGTGCTAATTTGAAAGTTAAAGTTTTTAAGTATCGAAAATCTTCCCCACCACCAATTGGTTTTAGCTATTGACTGTTTTCTAGACCTGCGACAAGAAGAATAAAGGCAAAATAGTGAGATCGATGTCCCGTAACTAGACAAGCTCCCAGTTATTGCGGTCGAAAGTGATTCCTGTTTGGTTTCAATCGTGCACAAACAAGACATATTTCGGATTAATGGCTTTACATTCTTTCCAGATATTCCGAAAGATGTGTCAAGCGACTGGATATAGTAGTTTTAACTCATGTTTGGCTTCCCAATTTCAATGTTTGAGGCGTCTCTTGGCGGGAAAGAGGCTCTCAACGACGCTATCGACTATCGTTGATATTCAAGCCAGGTACAGCCATAACAACGAGATTGACTACATTGAGGATGAGAATCTCTGAATGGTCTCAGAGAGTGGTAAATGCTCGTAGGTATGTGAGTCAAGGTCTTAGTGTAGTGGCTTTCGACGGCTGGAGTCGTTCTTTCTTCTGTTGGAAATCATCCAACATAACAAATAACATCACTTTCCTTATCACGTCTCACAAAATTATGACAATAGCAGTTTCTCTCAATGGAAATCACGGGTGTTGCAGGTCATCCACGGCCCTTCCCGCCTATAAAATCTCCGCTACCTTCTCTCTGCATTTCATTCTTTTCCTCTAACTCCCTCCAACTCGAACATCTCGTCATCAAACTGCTCTACCATACAACACTTCACATATTCGAGCTTCATCTGACCACGGGAAGACCTTTGAACCAAACAGCGCCTCAGCGTGTGCATCTGCCTTTAAAATGTGTATCCGGACCAAACACATCTATCAATGTCACTGCGAGAACGTTCTTCACGAGTACTGCTTCAAGAAGGATTATACCTTTCCTCCTGCAAAGCTGCCCTGTGGCAAGCCCAAGTTCGTGGACAAGGTCAAGGAACATCAAGCACTGTGCCCGAACTGCAGCCGCGAGATTAAGGACAAGCGTCATCGGGTTTGGTATGGTTGGGAAGAACACTTCACGTCTCGTCCACCAAAGGATGCGCCCACTTATGACTCGATGAGGGGAAAGTACGTCAAACACATTGTGCTGTGTTGTTCTTCGAGCTTATACTGACTGACTACAGGCTTCCTAAATAAACGGCATAACCTGTCACGAATCAGAAGTCAACTGCTGAAGTTGAGTATCTGCAGTTATCTCGATCGCATGGCTCCCAGTTTGAGTTCACTATCATATCTACCGATCTTGACGACATATTACTTCGACTTCACCGAGTCGTCTCAGTTTCAACTGATCTCACAATGGCTCGCGACTTACGGTTGATACTGATTCAGATTTCATGGTTCAAAATGTTGCTGCGATATCACTAACTTGAAAGGGGTGAGGCAATGAGGATTGACTTATGCGGACTAGCCATGGCTTCACGAAAGTCCAGCGGGGGACCAAAGATTACATCGATATTAGAAAGTATGGAATCACTCAGGTATTCTACCTAGATAATAAAGAGCGATCTACATCCAAACTTCAGTGCATTTGTCATGCGTATATATTTCTCCAATCCCGCACAAACTCCAGTCTACAAACGAGCCAGCCATATGACAACCTTTTGGTGCAAAACCCACCCACTCTTCGCCTCGCTAACCACCCGCCCAAAGCACGCACGCACAAACTAAACTCGCACTCTATCAGCCATCCCAACTCACCACAAGCCTATACAAACCACCCACCCACCTCTACAGCCCCAGCAAATCATCCATACCACTACTCTTCTGCGCACCGAGCTGCGCCTGGCCCTGGGTCTGCGGCGGCGGCGCCGTCCCAGCGCCCCAAATGCCGGCGGCGGCCTTCTGGCGCTGGGCCTCGGCGAGCGAGACGGCAGCGGCGGACGCAGCAGGCTTCTTTGCGGCGCCGAGCAAGGCGGCGAAGGCGTCGCCGGAACCGGCGGGCTTCTTTTGTGCCGCGGCGCTGCCGCCGAGCGTGGTCGACGCCGCAGCCGGCTTGCCTAGCGCGCCCATGCTCGTCTGGATCGGCGTCGTCGAGCTTGGTGCGCCTGCTGGCTGCGACGGCACCGACTGGTAGTAGTTCGGCTGGTGCGGCTGGTAGCCGGTTGGTGCGGGCGCTTTGAAGGGTGCCGGAGCGGGCGCGGCGGGCGCGTGGGCGGCGAGCGGCGGCGTGGATGTCGATGAGGAGGGGGGTGGCGGAGAGATGGAGGAGAAGAGAGCGTTGATGGTCTGGGTTTGCGTGCCTTGCCGAGGTTGTGGTGCGGCGAATTGCGTGGCTGCCGTTGTCGTTGAGGTGGATGCTGGAGGTGCGATCGAGAAGGATGAAATAGGTTGCGCGGCTGGCGCGGCAGGAGCGGCGGATTGGAAATCGTCGAAGTCATCGTCGTCTGCTGCTCCGCTGGACTGAATAACGCCAAAATCACTGGAGATGGATGAAGTCGCAGCAGCCTTGCCGTTGGAAGTGGATGCTGCTTGCTCAGAATCATCAAACGAGAACAAATCTACTTCGGGTTCTTTTGGCTTTGCGGGTTCAGTCTTTTTCGAAGTGCGAGGTGATGCTGTCGACCGAACTTGAGGGGTGCTGCCACTCTCCTCATCCTCGTCATACTCTTCAAAATTGTCTCGTCGTGATTGGTAGTCTTGATAGTCGCTCGTTTGGCCACCGAACCCACCTCCATCACCATATACGCCGCCACTGTACCCTCCATATCCTCCTCCATTGTCGCTTCCGAAGCCACCGGTTGTGCTACTCCCACCCATACCTCCCAGACCGGAGCTGCCGCCTTCATATCCTCCGTATTTGTTGCGCGTTGTCCTCGCCTTTTTCCTCTCGGCACGAATCTTATCAACATCTGACAACAGTTCCACTAGCTCTTTGGATCGATTGCGAACATTAATGCCTTGGTCTTTGCCGTTCTGATCAATAAAATGGAACTGGCGAAGCATCTTGAGAAGGGAGAGGTGCGAGCGGGCATCGTCAATTACACGCTCCGAGCCATGTTTGATGAGAAATTCGAGCAACTGAAGAGCTTTGTATATCTGACGCCATTCTTCGGCCGACTTCTCGGTGAAGCGCTTGTAGATCATTGGCATGATTTCGTTTAACTGCTGGCTGGATGACAGTGAGCAACCAACGTCGGAGGAGGTGCAGCGAAGGTGTTGCACTGACTAATTGAAGGTTCCGTTTGCAATTTCTTGCATTAAGGTGGAGGAAGCTCCCCAGCTAAAGGTGAATTAGTCAACAGAATGAATATTTCCACAGCGGCATGGCGTACGGTTCGTTGTTGGTTGCTTCCCTGACCTTGGCCTCCATCTCGGTGTAATTCATCACCGCTAAACGACTCTGTCAGCATGTGATGGCATTGCCGGTCGGAAAAAAGGAAGACGAACCATTTTGAACTTTTCTCACACTGGCTTTCAGGTCATACAGGCTCAAGTTGGAGACGGTGTCCCTCAAAGAGTTAAAGTCCATGGTGGGCGAGATGGTATGATGGGTTTGCCTCAGAGCAAAATTGTCGCAGCCGGTGTACGCTGGAGCTTCAGCAGCGTGAAATGTGAGCGAAAAGGTTGGCAGCTCCGGATGATGCTTGCTGTCTTCCACTTGCTGGATTCTGCTTGTTGGCTTCTGCTTGGATAATCGGAACGCTGGGAAAGTGAAACCACATTGTGAATGTGAACTCTCGGATAAGGCGCGCAGGCTAACAAGCGAAAACGGCCGAAGTCGCGGAGCCGGAGAAAGTCAATGTTCCGTGACTACGCGTCAGTGAAATACGAAGCATGAATACGAAGGCAATCTGCACTATGAGAGCCGCCAAGGCTATCGACAATGCTCTCGTGGTCCTGTCGCCAAGCCTTCGAAGATGCTTCTCGTGGTCAGCCACCGAAGCGGATTGGCCGACACTTTGCGTTATAATACAATGCCTCTGCCATTACATTACGCTCTCCGTCTCAACCGTATCAAATACCGCCAATTGACTCGAAATTAAGGGCATTGCGAATCTTTGAAGGCCCGGCGCTGTAGAGAGATGCAGATGCGGCTTGGCGTCAGCTTTTATAATCGCCAGCCGTTTTAGCGGCGCCACCCAAACTTCTCAACTCCTCACATTCTCTGCTGCTCTGTAATCGCATGACGAAGTTATCTCTTCGATTAATCAAGTCTACCACCCAATCGCACACAGCGCCATGGAGACAGCTTTGTCTGACGAGTCGCGAGTTTCTCTAGAATCAAATGCGTCGCAGAACGACTACAATCGCATTCATCTGGACTCCTCATTCCGCGACAAGATCCTTGCCGAATTTGAGAACGACTCGTCCGAATCGCTTCCACTTCCCGTCACCATCTCGTCCGAATCACTCGCTAGCAACCCTCCTCAGAAGTCCGCCACAGCTCCGCAGCCACCTATTTTATCTTCGTCACCACCCTCCAAAGCCAAAACGTCGAGCCGTCTCAATCAGGTCGTCCAGAGCTCGGATATCCCGACTCCAAAACCAAACCAAAGCTCTGATTACTTTGGCAAGAAGGACAGCATGTCTTCGAGCACACCTGTTGACGGTAATGCCGATCTCACTCCCATTGTGAGCAGCACCAAGGGTTCAAGTCTGAGCAAGATTGCGACAGCCGAAGACGGAGATGGGAAGGACGCAAAAGCTTCCAGGCCGGGAACCATAAGGAGGTTGACCAGTCGGATAAAGAAGACCATCAGCTCCAAAGGTTGATTGGGAAGTGTTACCGTGAAAGCTGGGGAGGTTCGGATTCCATTTTTACGAATTGCGAAGTCATTTTTGCATGATGAAAAGCTACGATGCATTGCGTTGAGAATCTATGTCCGGGGATAGGAATACCAGATTGCAATTTCTTCTTCTATATTTCTTTGTTGGAAACTTGGTAAGAAAATGCGTCACGCGAGTCGCTACCGTCTTATTATCACAATTTACTCTTTCAACAATCTGAATGGTCGTTTTCATACCTCCTTGCCATATTAATACCCGCATTCACGAAACGATCTAATAGAATCTTGAGTTTCTGAAGGATGTATAGCTGAGTAGTTGCTAAAGCATGACCTACGAACGATTATCAGACAGAGTCCCACAATCATGGGATAATCTCATTTAATAGTAGAAGATATTCGCTTAGTATTCGTTCAGCATGTTCACGTTGTTTATTCTCGTTCTAGATATCATGGCATTGCATCTGTGACGCTCCGTTCGCTTGACCGTCCAACAAATGACTTTGATACTACAAGCTTGCCTTCTCATGGAGCCTTTCAAGGTAGGTGGCTGTACTCTATCTGCGATAAACAGTCCCGTGTATTGCAAGCACAAACTAATCGCGGTCTCATCCTGCCAAATGTGGTAAACCGCAACCTAAATTCTGAATGCCTTGAGTCTTTTAGTACGTTTTGGTGAAGCTAGGTGCCGTTTCATTCAATGCCATCCTCAGCCAGCTCTTCCTCTTCCTCATCAATCTCCTCGCTCTGCTCGTCACTATCCTCGGTTTCTGTTGCTTCATCAATGACCTCGCTTGCCCTCGCCCATTCAGCACTATCGCTGAGTGCATTCGAATTGACAGCTGTAATTTCGCTGGCGACCATCGCTTCCGTCTCATCCTCTGTTGGAATAGGCTCAATCACTTTCATCTCATCTTCACCAATCGCGCCTCCGGATGCCTCTCCAACTTCATCTTCAAAGCCGACGCTCTTCCCGCCATGACTATTGGGCCTACTCCTCTCCACCACGACATCGCCGTTCCACGGCTTGCACTCTTTGACGAGCTCTCCGCACCGCAGACACGTCCAACCCTCGCCTTCCTCTCCCTCAATCCGCTGCGCCAGACAAACATAGCAGTACACACACCCACACGGAATCGCCTCGTACGGATTCGTGACGTCGGTCTGCGCGCTGCCCACGACGCCTCCACCGCCAGCAGCAGCCAACACCTCCGCTTCGCCAGCAGCCGCGCCCGCAACAGGATTCTGGTCAGCGTAGCAGATAGCGCAGGTACGCTCCGGCAGGAAAGCAAGCTCGCCGGCCTTGGCGGTGTCGTCGTCATCATCGGCAGCAGCAGGTCCCGCGAACGCGCGGCGCACGACCATCACTGCGCGACGCCACGCCCGCGACAGCAGACGCCGCCACCGCGCGACGCCCACCAGCGGCAGCAGGAACAGCAGGAACTCGGTGAAGGCGTGCCACACCAGCTGGCGGTTGAGGTACTCGAAGCTGACGGCTCGGGCGGTGTGGCTGGAGGCGGGCGCGAGCCGTAGGCCCAGTGCCCGGTCCAGTAGCGTGCGGTAGCGCCCGTTCCACAGGAACGTGAGGAAGGACACCAGCGCCACTGCGCTGTGCGCTGTCGAGAGTGCGTCCGTCAGCCGTGACAGCCGCTGGATCAGCCGCGACGGCGTCGTGTACCCGCCTTCCGCGTCCACCAGGTACGTCTCCCATTTGCTCCAGCCGTAGCGGCTGAGCACCGTCACCAGCCCGTAGATGGTCTTTTGTGTTTTGGTTGGGAGTGCGAGGGATAGAGAAGGTTGGCGGGCGTCGGTGTAGCGTAGGCCTTGGAGTGACGCGCCGTAGGATGCGTTATGGTCCCATATCGAGAGCTTGAAGAGGATCGCGCGCAGAACAAGGAGTATTTCAGCAGCGTAGTCGGTTTGGAGATGGGACTGCTCGCCTTGTTAGCCAGGCTGCTCCACAGGTTCAGGACGCCTTCAAACATACCCCGAAGTATTTCAACGCTTCTCCGACTTGTCCCTTGAGTAGTTCCAAGAGTTCTTCGTCCAAAAGTTCGGCATCGACCTGTCCTACGCGGAACGCCGGCCTCGTGCCTTCGCGACCTCGGATGCTGTCCCATAAGCTTAAACCCGCGTCTCCAATACTCCTGAATGGCCAAGGTGCTCGCGATATGGCTGTAGACCGAGCAGCTTCTTGTTCCGCGCGACGGGCGTTTGCCGCGGCTTCACGTTGCTGTCTGCGTTCGTGGAGGCGAGCTTGTGCCGCAGCAAAATCGGCGCTTGGCATGGTGTTTGCTATCTATGTGCTGACATTGGAGTGGAAGGATTGCATATGGTCTAGAGAAAGAGCGGCGAATTAGTTTGGAAAAACCATTCTTCATGATTCGGGCGGGCAAATTCGAGGAAATCATCAGAAGACCTCGGCCGAGGTATTCGGCAATGGGGGTATAGATAAGCGCCACAGGGAAGACAGATACTGGAAGGCTGGAAGTTGTGCCTTACCCGCGTGTCGATTTCTGCCTCGCGATATTTCCACAGCGGATTTCTGCGCCGTGTTTCAGTTTCTCGTTACAACCAGAGAGAAATTTAGCCCTTCAAATCCATAAGAGTTGCTACTTTGCTATATCCATATGAAAGTTTGGGTGCGTAAGAAATGTTAACATGCAATCTAGCGCGTCTTGATACTAACATGACGCAGTCAGTCAAACACATTCATCCAGCTTCGATAGCGTACTATCCGGTGCTTTGAAACCTTTCCTTACTCTCGATATTATCAGAGTGCGGCCGATTCTTGCATTTATCAATCAAATTCCGCTAAGGCCCTTTCAAGTTGATTTCCACATGACATCTTCACTCCGGCACCATGGAGTTTGAACACAGTGTAATCGAGCTTCCTGGAGAAGCGAATCCGTTGACCGAGAATTTCCTGATCCAAATCTTGAGAGGAGCATCTTCGAATGATCCACAGCAAATCCAAACCTCGACAAAGCAGCTTCAAACATGGGAAACACAGTCACACTTCTTCGTGTATTTGCAATCTGCTTTCCTCGATCGGAGACTCCCATTTGAAGTGCGATACCTTGCCGTGATTCAGTTGAAGAATGGCATCGACAAGTACTGGAGAAAGACTGCGAACAATGCAATCAGCTCCGATGACAAGAACATTGTTCGCTCACATCTGCTTGAGAGTGGCATCAATGAACGAGATCAGCGCCTTGCTCTTCAAAATGCTCTCGTTGTGGCAAAAATTGTACGCTTCGATTGGCCCGGTACATGGCCAGAAGTAATTCCTCAACTGGTGGATATTTTGCGCTCCAGTGCTCAAAGTTCTGACCCTTTACACCTGTCGAGATCCCTTCTAATCACGAAACACATAGTGAAAGAGCTATCGACGGGAAGACTGCGATCCACCAAAACCAGCTTGCAGTCAGTGGCCCCGGAACTCCTCCAAATTGTTGGTACGATCTACCTTGACAGCATACAGCGGGTCATGACCGGATTGACTACTGGAGACGTTGAAGAAAGTTTCCTTCAGCAGACACTTGAGCTGGCTTTACTTGCCAGTAAAGTGGCTCGTCGCCTTGCGGTCGTCGGCTATGAGTTTCCTAATCGCGCAACGGAAGTTCAACAGTTCAACAATTTGATGACGCAAAATTTGAAGCAGCTCTACCAAATTGCATATGGCGCATCAGTCTCAATTGAAGAACAAACTCATGACCTTCTCAACATGCATATGCTCCAAATTTCGAAACTTCATTTGGAAATGGCGCGAATGCACCCGGTAGCATTTACCTTACTCAACGGTTCAGCGTTGGTAGAGCTCTATTGGAACGTCGTGAGTAACTTCGGAGAGTCATACGGTGCGAAGACCACAACTCCATCAGCCTTAAGTGGATCCACCGAAGACAAGAAGTCTCATCAAGAGAAAATTTCCATCAAGGGACTTTTGATCATCCGAGCCTGCTTGAGACTCATGTTTTTACCAATACAGACTCTCCGCTTCTCAAAAGATAAACAGAGAGAAGAAGAGAAGAAACAAGCTATTGCTGCTCTCAAAACCCTCTTCAGTGACGATTTCATTCGCACAATTATGGACCAGCTTGTACGCCGCTACTTCGTATTGCGTGAGCAAGACCTTGTCGAATGGGAAGAGGATCCTGAAGAATGGGAAAGACGTGAGGAAGGAGAGGGAGAAGACTTGGAGACATCAATTCGCGTCTGTGCAGAGAAACTTTTCATCGACATTTCTATCAACTCGAGGGCTCTGATTGTTCAGCCTCTGGTTGCGGCCTTTCAGTCTATTGCAGATCCGAGTAATGAAGATATTCTCCTCAAGGACTCCATCTATACGGCAATTGGACTTGCGGCGCCAGTCGCTCACGACTACATAGACTTCGATACGTTCATTCAGAATACTCTCATTGTCGAAGTCAAGAAACGACAACCAGCGGCATTCAAGATTCTTCGGCGACGTATTGCAATATTGCTGGGCCAATGGATCGCCATCAAGGTATCAAATGATGCCGCACCAACGGTCTACGAAATTTTCAGGTTGCTTCTTATCAAAGAAGATCCTTTAAACGATGAAGTCGTGCGAATCACCGCAGGAAGGCAACTCAAAAACGTTGCAGACGCATGGGAATTTGACAAAGACAAATTTGTGCCATTCGCGCCCAAGATTCTCTCCCCGCTCATGACATTAATGCAAGAAGTTGATCTCTCGGAAACAAAGCTAGCACTTCTCAATACCGTCAGTGTACTTGCCGAGCGCATGGAGCATCTCATCGCGCCATATGCAGATGCTATCATATCTCTGTTGCCGCCTTTATGGGATCAATCTGGCTCGGAACACCTCATGAAGCAAGCTATTCTTGCGATCTTGTCTCGCCTCTTCGTATCCATGAAGGGTAGCGGTGTCCAATATCATGGATTAGCATTACCAATCATCAAGCGCGCAGTGGAGCCAGGTGCAGAGGAAGCTGTATATCTCCTGGACGATGCTCTTGATCTGTGGGGGTCAATTGTCAAAGAGACTCCAACACCGTCCTCGGCGAGCGAGCTGAACACCGACCTGATATCGATGATGGAATATCTTATTCCCACGCTCGAGCTTGGAAGTGAAGCACTTCGAAAAGCTCTCGAAATCACTGGTTCTTATCTCCTCCTTGCGCCCGAGGCTGTTCTTTCGGAGCCATTTCTTAAGACCATTCTGAAGGTATTGACGGATCTTCTTGGAAATCTGAAGCCAGACGCAAATGGTCTTGTTACAAACACCGTCGAGCAAATGATCAGGCAGTCGGCTAATCTTGGTGGTGAAGACGCTGTGCGAAAATTCACCGGCGCTTTGGTGTCTTCCGGATTCTTCGGAGGAATCGTTGGTGGTTTGAAGACGTCTTGGGAGGCCCATCAGACAACTGGTCCAAAGGCAATTCACAGTGCGATTCAAGGTATTATCGAGACGGACTACTTCTCGTTGCTAGCAAGGATCACCTACATCTCTCCCTTGACTCTTGTGGAGGCGCTGCTCGCGGTTCCGGAAGCGTCGGCTCCTTCTACTCAGCAAATGCCATCACAGCCTTCGGATGAAAGCAGTCGACGAATGCATTGGTTGTTGGACGAGTGGTTCTCTCACACCGAGGACGTTAGTGATCCAGGTAGACGCAAATTGATGGCCATGGCTCTCACCAAGATGCTCGACTTGCACCAACCTTTCATCTTGAACCAATTACAGAGCCTAATGAGTATGTGGACGGATGTGATTATGGACCTAACCGAGGGTAATAAGGACAAGAGTATGGACAGCTTGGTATATGATGCCTCAGCAGGAAATGGGACCCCAAGCTTCGAGAAAAGTGAACTGAAGAGCCCGGAAGAGGATAGAGAGCAAGGGCTTTTTGAGACTGATCCCGTACACAAAGTCAATCTTCTACAGCTAGTGAGAGCGGCGTTGGTGAAATGCATTGAACAATGCGGAAGCGAACAACGCTTCAGAGAAGATTGGCTCGTCAATGTCGACAAGGAGGTAATTAGTGCATTTGGCGCCCTCGGTGTTTTTTGACGAGACAAGTCTACGACAATAGGATACCCAACTCTCGTAAACGAGAATAGAGAATAGAGGCTGGATTGAGCCAACCTTCCTTTCTCCTTGTTTCCGATTTCCATCAGCAGGGAATCCCTCTCATCCCAAAGACCTGGCCCAAGGCTCAAACTGGTTCTAAGAAGCCTTCCTCGAGACAGGTTTGTCTTCCAATTAAATCAAGGCGACCAATTCATTCCGTTGTATCTAAGTTGTGGTGAGAATCTTGGATTCGAGAGACTAGCCAGGGAGAACCGAATCTGCAGGATGTTGATATCGGAATACGCGACTGTCCGAGGCAGACAGTCGAAATAACGTTTTAGAAACAATGAAAGCACAAAGTAACGGGGCGACACACCTCGTCAGCTGCTATTCGGCATTAGCGTAGCCCCACTTCCTCAGTTTTAAAAAGACCGCGATCTCCACCTACATCCAACGTAGCTTATCGTGAGAAGTCATTAGGACATCTCTGGGCAGTGGATAAATGCATAGTTTTCCGTTATCTTAATGAATACATTATCTCTTTCGCTCCGTTTGGTCCATCTATTCAACCTTGTAAAGCAGTAGTGAATTCTGTCGCACGACATTTGAGTCGTCAGGCTTAGAATGGAGGCTATAGATATGTCGAAAGCCGGTTTCAGTACCCCTCAAAGTAATGATTTTTACGAGTAAAAACCGTATAGAAAGCTAAATACCAATCGAAAAGAAATTCGACTGCTTCGAGTCCACCGCCAACGAATGACAATCCCCGAAGTCGAAAAAAAATGGCCGCAATGGCGTGGTAGATGCTATCCCACACCGTGCAACATTATTCTACCGAGCGAGCCGCCTGGAAACGGGCCCGTATTCTGGGTAGACCCAGGTCGACGGATGAGTGCACAGAAGGTGATGAATCCACCAAAACCAATGCGTGGCTGGAAGGCGTTCATCTCTGCTAACTGCAAGCCCGTAAGCCTCAGCAAGTGCACAAATGAGCATTGTCTCGGGGCTAAGAGCGAAATTAACAAGATTCTCCTAGAATCCCCAGCAGGACAACAACGGTTACGTATGCTATAAACCTCGGTATTTCAACATCTACACAGGGGAATCGACATGGAATGCTCCAACCGAACCCGCGCATTCTCCAGCCACATCAGCCCTCATAGTGTGCGACCTGATTAATACAACTCCGTTATCCTCCATACTTGGGAGAGACACGAAGTACACCACCCTGTCGTACTGTGCTGGAGACCCGTACAAAACAACGAAAATCATTGTAAACGGATTCATATTCAGTGCTTTTAGCAACCTTGAGCACGCTCTAGAATGTGTACGACAGTATTAGAGGAAGCATTCCCACGGAGACCTGCTGATCTGGACAGATCAGGTCTGTATATATACGCATCGATCCAGCATTAAACCCTGCAGAAAATTGAGGTGGGAACCTCAGTTTTCCGAGGGGTTTGATGATGGAATATTTAGCGTGCCGGATTAGGAAACATTGTACCCCGTTTTCAAAAGGTGCCTTCCCCTCCGATTTTATCTAACGATTCCGCCTTCGCTTCGCCTTGTTTGTCTATGTGCTAATATAACACCAGGTATCCTTGTCTTGAAACTTCCGGCCTCATCAATAGGAGGTGGCTCAGCGCATACAGTAGAAACCCTTGCGACCAATCCGGGCAGTTATCCTCCCAACAGAGCCCGCCTACCAGAATGGAGATCTTAGTGACGGTGTCGACATCGGCCACGTGACCTATATCAGCCAAACGGATCGGTAAAAGCTACGACACAGCTCGAATGGAAAGTCCGGAAAGAGCCGATGAAGCAATCAATGGGAGCAAAAAGAAGGGCAGAAGAGTAGCTAATGACTGTGATCAGGAATCGTGGCATGGAGCAACATGCGAAGTTACAGATAACGATGATATTGCAGGATTCCGAAATTGTGTTTGGTCGGCAGGAGATGGTTCAGGCAGGATTCATACCCGCAGATTAGTTACAGAAATGCATCCATGTATCGTAGACGTTCTTTGGTAAACTTGTATGCGATTCGTCAGCAATTTCACCGATGACTTAAGTCCTTGCCTGTCTTGCCACCTTCCCAAGACGTTCTACTACTGATTTCATAAACGGCCCTGTACCCCAAACGCCCACATTATTGAGCTTAACCATAAATTCCTCCCCTCGGTCCAGTAACAGCGCATTACAACTATCCAAAAGCTTCGAGTCGAACATGCGCACATAATCTTCAACAACGGTCCAGTGGGCCCAGAGCTCGTGGATGGGGCCTTGGGTACAGATAGTGAAGAAGAGCGGAGGTTCAGTGTTCGAGGATGTGGGCCGAGCACCAGAAGTTTTTGCTGCATGTTCTACCAAGTCATCCAAATCGAGCTGTATCTTGAGCGCACAAGCCCCAGCAACCGCAGCCTGGTTCTCTGCCTCGAAGATTTGTTTGCCGGTCGAGTAGGCCTTGCCCTCAACAACAGCAAATGGGAAGGCGAGATCTAAGGCGCGTGGAGCGGGTACTAGAATCAGCATTGGTTCAAGTGGCCCATCTGGCTTCTGCTCCACCATCTCGTCCTGGAGCCATGTGAGGAATTGCCTAGCTTTGACATTGTTAAGGTTTTGCGACGAGAGAGCAGAGATGAGAGCCGGGAGCTGTATGCCTATTGAGATGTCGGGACGGGGAACCTTGATAGTAGGGCCATCTCCTTCTTTCTCTGGGACAACTTGAGGTGGAGGAATCACGCTCGATCCCTGTAAATCGTTTGCTGGCTCATTGGCCCTTAAGGATTCAGGGGACATGTACGTCTTACCGGTAGACTTCTGCTGGCGCTTTCGGGGTGGAACTGAGGCGTCCGCAACTTCTAGTTCCTCGACACCGGCCATGAAGCTCGAACTGAAATGTGAATCCTGTGGAATCACTGGCTTAAGCTCCTCTCGCCACTCAGCTTTTTGATGGATACAGAGGTCCTTGAGGCCTAGAGCTTCAAGGGCATGGTGGAGTGGACGAACAAAGTCGTCTTCACCAGACTGGGCTCTGACATTGGCCAGGCAGCGAGAGCGGAGTTGTCGGGCTATGACATGGATTTCAGCTCGGCGCTCCTCGGAGACACTGGTGTTGATAATACGGTCAATAGCAGCTCGGATACTATCAGGTGGCTCAGCATGGAAGTGTATCTCGAAGGCAGCAAGATTCTTGTGGCGGTAGACGGCCGTGGTACTAGAAGAGCGTTGGGATCGGACCGTTTCCGATTCTGATGGAGCCATGGAACGGCGTGATGAGGACCGTTTGAGAGTAGGTGCGAAGTTCATCTGTTCATTAAGTATTGACAAGTTTTTCTCAGAGAGCGCGTATTGGCAAGGCAATCTTTGGCCTTTTGCGGGACGCGAGCCTTCAAGTCCTTCGGCTTCAGCTTCAGAATCTTGCGAGCGCTTCCGTTTGGCGCCGATCACCTGAGAGAGAGTATTTCTAGGGGCTGCCTGCTTTCGAGAAGCTGCCGCTGAATTGTTGTGAATGGAGTCTAAGGTATCTCGCGGCCGCTTCTTGCCTTTGGGATGCGGAACTAGCGGCGGTCGCCAGTCATGTTTTCGAGATCGCTTTCGTCTAGGATCGGTTGCTTGCTCTTCTAGAGGTCGCTTTCGCGTCGTCACCTTCTGAATAGAGGTGGAGGCTGTCTGGACAGGGTTGGCAGGTCGGGGACGTAAGATTCTGGTGGACGAGTTCACTACGACAGCTTGTTCCTGTATTGTTGTCAGATCATCGGTAACGACAGAAGTTGTTGCATGCTTGCCTCTTGTTCAGCCTTCGTCTGATGCACAGAACCTTTCTCAATACCCGATTTCTTTGCAATGCGAGAGCTTTCGTTGTTTCCTTTACGCGCTTCGAGACGTTAGAACAGCTTCAGTAAGGTGCTGCGACGTACTTTTATCCTTTCGAGTTGACATAAGCCGTTCATTTTGGGCGGCTAGAGTTTCTGAACGATTAGCCATGTCGATTTGAATCGAGATATCGATGACCATATATCTTGCCGCCGAGTTCTGGGGGTGGAGTCATCTAGCGCAGAAGTGAGATGTAACAACAAAGTCCAACGGAAACGCCAAGTTTCGCAATGGCGCGACACACGCGCATGGCCTTACGCGGATTTTTTTGCATGAAAGTCACTATCACGATTTCACTTGGGGTAATATAGAATCAATCATTTCTCTCCACCTTTTCTACCCGGGCTGATTATCAAATACATTCTTACAGTCGCATGTTCTCACACCGAGAGATTGCCTACAGACAAAATCGTATTCATCGAAGTTTCTCAGCAGAACAGGCCTCAGAATCTCCCCCTCCTTCCGACCAATCTAGTTGCTTAAAAGCTCGAAAACCGCCAGCCATTCCACTATCCCTTTTGGGGTAGAAAACGACGTTGGAATTTCACGTCACTGCTTAACTTCCTGAAAAGCCGACTCAGTGATTTACAGCAAAAGCCAGGTGTGATTAGCGGCTGGCTGCACTATTCGCGCTGTTCACTTTGCCTCGAGTCTCCATTACCACAGTACGCTCGCATGAATCTGCGCCACGCAGCTGAGGATGATCATGGCGACATAACACCACAACGCTGGCTCGTTACATCGCGAGAAAGGCCAACGGCATGCTGCTAATGCATATAGGCCGTGCCATCGCAGGGCCCGGCGGTGCTAGATCCTTCACCGCAGTCAGACTCATGCGTGACGCTCTCTATTTGCGAAGGAGCCTCGTGATCATGCTTTCGCTCACATCAGGCCCGCATTGGAGCACACTTTGTCGAATCGCGGCAGAGCAAATGCCAGGTCATTGGACACCAATCTCCTACCGAGGATCGTGGCGATGTGAATGCGGTAGTCGTCAAACCCTCGTCTAGTGCATACAGGCTGACACTCTGAAGCCTGCTGCTCGTCAATAAAATGCCAGGGAAGATAAGCCCAGCCTATGGTGACTTCAAACGCTAAGCCTTCACAGAGATTCCGGCATATTATGGGTCCACTTAGCTTGCGAAGACGACACTGGTGTGACATGCATCCGATAGACTAGTGGCTCCGGCTATGAATATTCAGCTCCGTTTTGCTTCATGGATGCCGTGGTTACATTAGAGGCGAGTGAATGGCGGGAGACCAACCAGTCCTTGTGAGTCCCGCGTTGACAGCAATTCCGGCGGTCAGTTGGTTTGCTTCAATATAGCCATGCCAATAGTACCTTACAATATTGCGGCGTGCGTTCGTGTTCGTTCGCATGGTGGAACACCAAGGACAAGGGCTGCACTCCGAGGGCATAATTTGCGGCCAATAGCATACCCCACGAAGGCGCAAATGGAGCCTTGCGGCGACACTGAGACACGGAGAAAGGCGTGATCGGCTGGGGCCTTATCAAAAGTGGTGTTGATCCATGACAACCTGTGCATTCAACTCGAGCGCTCTCAACCATCGCAGCGAATGCCGTCATGAGGTTGACCAATCGAACGCGCTGCACTCCATGGTTGGGAAGCGGAGGACCAAAGGACCGATTAGCCGGTATATGTTCCATCTCTTCAGCTTTCTCCACTCCGGTGCATGAGATATCACCAGTTCTGGAATGCGCCTTGTCTTGGACAACGTCCTATCTTCGACGCCAGGATGCATTGGATGGCTGACGCGGCCGGTGAATCAGACCAGGATCGAAACTGAGGGATACATTTGAGAAGAGACCAGAAAAGTATCCCTAGCTCTTGCTGAGGATCCTACTGCATAGCGGATGGTGGCGCGTGTGACTTCGAGTGGCAGCGACGGTGTAAAAATGAGCGGCATGTCGGAGATGGCGGCCGGAAGATCGGGGCATTGACGACGGTGACAGCGATGAGAGATGGTCAGTATGAAATAAAATGCCAGTCAGCATTGTCTTTAGAGTATGTTTGTGAAGAGGTTTCGGCGGGACGGAAAAACAAACACCCCGCACTCTACCGTACTCCGCAGCCTCTACTCATTCCTGTTGCGCCTCGGTGCTCGCGTCTATTAAAGCGACTGTAAACCCATTCGTAACCACGAGGCTTTCACCTTTCAAGTCTCTTCGTATCCTCACCATAGCCGGCAAGCGTTACCTTTCCCACCGCCGATCCAGTCGGCACAACCACCTCCAAAACGACGACAGAGAAAGCCAAAGCCCGCAGTCAAAAGATGATCTGGACCGCATTTGCGACTACCCTGAAAGATAAAGCCAAGCGACAAGCAAGTTTCAGCCCGTGAGTTCGATTTCCACCTCCCACAGCTTCAGCGTCAAAAAGACCCGAATCACCAGAGCCTAACGAGGTGAGCACAAGCAGATCTCTTCTGAGCCAGCCAACCTCAAGGTTATTCAAGCACCAACTTCATCGCGAACATTGCTACCTTCTAAGCCACCCAACCTCAACGCTGTTCATCCACCAGCTTCATGGCGAACATGGCTACCTTCTCAGCCGGCCACCAGCTCCATCGCGAACACGGCTATCTTCTAAGCCGGTCAACCTCAAGGCTTCACGCACCAACTTCATCGCGAACATGGCTATCACCGCCCAACCTCACGCGCCGCGCCGATCGCGAGCATGGTTACCTTTTTAGCCGCCCAACCTCAAGACTATTCACGTACCGGCTTCATGGCGAGCATGGCCATCTTCTCAAGCGCGTCCAGTTAATTGAAACGCAGAACACTCTTCTTGACGAAACAGCCAGGCAGTATCAGCACTTCGAGATAATGCCACAAATCTCACTTCCAACTTGACGGATGTTGAGAAGGATGTCAAAGAGATCCGTAGCCATCTCGACAGTCTTGCCAAGGGAATACTAGGTATCAGAAAAAAGTTAAATCTCAAAGAACAGAAGTGATTTAGCAGGAAAGGTGGCGATGTCGATGCCGATGTCGATGCCGATGTCGATGCCCGAGCCTTGAAACGACGCCTGGAACTTGAGTCCAATCGCAACGGAGACGCACCCAAATTCTCCGCACTGAGAGAATGCATAGGACTCTAATCACGGCATATCAAAACTTGAAGCAGAACAATCTTTTCGACCGGAGTTACGACCGCTATTTCGGTATGCACAGTCGAGGCAAGCCAGCCCATCTGGGCACCTCCATCTCCGACCAATCAGTGCAACTAAGATCAAGTCCGTTGGTTGAAAAAAGGAAAGAGAAGGTCAGGTTGCTGACGACTTTGCTCACAGGCAGGGGTTTGAGGCTTTGATGGAGTATTTGGAGTGCGCCGGTTCTGATTCCGCTTTCTACAACACCATTGCCAAATTGCAGCTAAAGGATCGGCGAAGTGCAATGATTGCTTTGGATCGACGATTATCATAGCCTTGACGTGGCTTTTGAATCTCAAGGCATCTCCGTTACGATTGGATTCAAGAAGCGGAAATCAGTGAAATAGACTGAGAATTGCTGCGGTCATCGATATGTACCCTCCTCTTCAGCTTTTATAGCTTCCTGACGCCCAGTGAAGAACCAGATAAGATCAGTTGCTTCCCTGTCGCAAAACTCGTTGATCGACCGTGCGGACTACGGAGAAATAACTAGCCGCACCATATGCTTGATTTGACCATAAGGCGCGAAGAGGAGGGAAAAGAGATGACAAGGTACGTGAAAAGCAGCAACAGCCAGAGTATGAGGTGCTGATCTGAACGACGGTACTCAACTGCGATTCGCAGAACTTGACGCGGAAATAGAGTATCCGAACCGACCAGCGCATCCAAATTCGCACAGTGACCACGACTTTGAAAGTCTGAATAGAAGCTTTCCGACATGGCAACGAAATAATGATCATGGGAGAAGAGACCAAAGATTTATACCCTGGACAAGAAGAGATAATTATACGCAGGTCCACCCTTCAGCCTTCAACGCTGATTCACGCTTCGGTAGTGGAAATTCGGGGGCGCTAAGTAGAGTACAATAATGCAACTTTCCAGACATATTCTCAACACCACCGCAAGTCGAGTTCAGTGAGAGCAAGTCTCTGAAATCTTTGAGCTGCCGTATATCTCGAATCTTTCTCACAAAGCGGCAACATGGTCATCACACCGCGATCAGAGATTCGATCGCCGATTTCCAAGCGCCTCGTCAACATCTTCATCCCGTGAATCTAAGCCACAACAACGTCTCGAAAAGAAAAGAGCCCCAGGAAGAATGGTGTTCTAGGTCTTAAAAGAAGTGCGAAAAAAGAAAGTCCATGTCCAAGGTCGTATTCGAAATTTACTTTCTCGAGATTACTGTTTGTAAACTGTCTAAGCCTCACTGCGCTCACGCTAAAACAATTTGTCGTTTTCGTGGTTTGAATTCTTCCAATACGTCCAACTCATCTAAAGGCACGAGGAGCTCAAATACCGTGGCACGTTCTAGGACATTATCCCCATCCTTCGTTTTAATTAGCATCAAATGATGCAAAATATAGCTCTGAATGTGGTCGCGAGCTATGAGAATACAAGTCCATCCTTTGACTTCCTGTTGATCAATGACCCATTTATCAGAAATCCATTGGCCGGGAATCCAGCGATCGGTGCTTGTGATCCTGATAAGACAGCGCACGCCCTTAATCCTGAATGAGAACTGTTCATAGACGCCTGACTGAAAAGTACCAGTTTGAGGATTCTCAAAATTTGGCGTAAAATGTAAGACCACGGCGGAAATGAACAGATAGCCGGCTGCTTCTGCGGAAGGATATTGCTCAACATCCAACTTGGACTCTTGTTGCTCAACTCTGATAGCTCTGTCAATAGGATCATTTCGTAATACGACGCAGACACCGTCGTGATCCGTATTGATATCGCCATCAGTGCCAAAGATCCGCGTGAATTTTCCAGAGAGAAACCCGTCTATCTGCAGGTAGGTGGGAAAGCGACGAGTCTGTTTAACATCTCTTGGCTGGCCAAAGAATAGTGGACCTCGCCATCCAGCCCAGCACCAGGTTGGAAAGCCTTCACGGCGTACAGGAGGTACTTGAGATCGCCATAAAAGTGCCCAGTCGAAGTCTTCGATCGGCAGACCCCAGAAGAAACCTTTTGGATATATGGTTTCAAGTCTCTGTAGGACACCTGCAAAAGCTCTGATACCGTCTTCGGAATACTTCATGTTCCTGTAAGAATATAGATTTAACTTTTCACCCCAATGTTCCAGTCTTCTTGATGGCCAATCCAAGGGAATCCTGAGGGCTCCAGCTCCAGCTTGTCGTAACATCCAAGTCACGAAGCCCTCATCGGTTGGGTTAGAAGCAGGAGAGAGTCCATGAGCCCAAGAGCGTGTTTCGTCGAGCGATTCGCAGCATTGCATCGAAGAGCAATCAAAATAGATCTGGTGGTCGCTGATGTAAAGACATCGAGGTGATAAGAGACCTTCCTGGAGTGTCCACGCCCTTCGACCCCAAGGCGATACCCAAATTTGTTGTGACAGTGTCGGCATCAAGCCAACCAAAGTTCTACCCTTGATGCGGCACGTAAGCTGCGGGTAATGCTCTTTGCGACCTACTCGCGATAAACCAGAATCTGCAGATGTGCCTGAGAGTGCAATGACCGTAATGTACGCGCCACGATATATGCTCCACATCCTGTCTATCTGGTTGGTCTTGTCCCCCTCATCTGATTGATCGATGCAGAGGGAATCTACCCAGACGTATCTCTTGCCTAGTCTTTTGGCGAAGTAAAGCAAATCTTCAAGAGTTTTCGGAAGCGCATTGAGAGTGTTTCCAAGCTTATAATGGTCCTGCGTCATGTCGCCCCATACGTAGCTTAACGCGATATATTCGCAGTCTGGTCCAGGATATTTCACGACCTTTCGTGATTCAACATCTATGAGCCGTATCTCTTCCAACGCCGTTGTTGAGACGGGAAGGCATGCTTCATCATGGAGTTGCACACATGAGCGAACCCATTGGAGAATTATCTCCATGTTAATCTCATGAGGATCGACCCGCTTTCCGCCTAAAGTTCTGTCCGTGGTATTGTCATTTTCCATTAAGCATAGTGCATCTCCACGATGCGCAACGATCCCTGATGGTAATGAAATGGAACTGGGTTTAAGAGCTGATAACAAGCAAGTTCCATAATCTCGCTTTTCGGGAGTGTCCATCCTGATCGCTCCCAGCTCTCCGGCTACACGGTTAATGGTCCAATCGAGCAACAGAACAACTTCTTGGTCCGTGGAGCTTGGATTTGGTGTGACGTGAAATATGCAGCAACAGACAGGACAATCGGCCCAAAATTGGATTGATCCTGTCTTTCCAAGACTTCGAATAGTTTCGTGACCGTTTTCGAAGGCATCGCTTAGTTCAGACTGAGATTTCCAAGGTGGACGAGATTCCAACATTTTGATCAAGTCTAAATCTTCACACCTACGACAAATAACCCCAGAGATGTTGGAAGAGGCAGTACCTAGATGTATAGACCTTCTCTCTGGCGTAAATATCCAGAAGTCCTCACGGGCCCAGTCTTCGGATGTGCAATGGTCGACATCATGGCCACTATCTCGACACTTGAGGCAAAGAAGAATATGTTCGGCCATCATGCATGTAATCCACAGTGAGAGGCACCAGAGTTGTAAATGAAGCGTGATGGTTGTCGATGAGACGGTGATTTCAAAGATCTGCTGTGGAGTTCAGCTCAGCTCAAACAAGGGGACTTAAATCGTAGAAACGCCGGCAAGTATACCCGAGATCATATCGTAGAGTAGTACTGTATTCTAGGCAACTATTCTGGCTTCGTGAGCCCGGAATTATGGACTTCAGTGACGTTGGTTTCTACCTGAGTATTGCTTGGTATTATCACGCACCTTCCAGCCAAGCCAGCTACCATAGGGTAATGTAGTAGTTGTATTTGCTTCATAATAAATACTCCGTTCGTCAGCTCAACCTCGGCCATTGCATACTCTAGGCCCCCGGCGCCACGAGTCTGCACAGCCATCGGCCGCCAAGTACCACTGCATGTACTCCGTATGTACTCCGTACTCCGTACCCACTCTTCAACTCAGCTCAGTTTCAATGATTGATTAGCCAACGCTGTTATGCTCCTCCTTCTCTCGTAGAAAGGCAGGTATTCGTGGCTCCAGAGAAGAGATGCGTCTGGTGGCTGCTCTTCTGGGTCCTCTTTTCGAAGATGGATCTATCCGACCACTCGCTTGCGGCAGCTTTGAATAACATAAATTTCATGCAGGACAGTACGCACAGGTTGAATTCCTATATTGACGTCGAGCTTGATGAGGTTAGTTAGAATTCCTTCATTTCAAATTTGAAGCTGATGCAGTGAGGCCTTTAGCGGGGCTTAGAACGAGTTCAAGAAGGCACGCTCGAAGGAGACAGTTGTTCAGAATACCTTACAAGGGTATGTCGTCGACGAGATATACTACCGGATGCTTATATACTGGAAAGGTCGCATCCCGCTCTATTCAAGGATATCGTATTATGTATGACTTTGGAACGGTGCTAATGCTGACGGAGCTTCACTGACACTCAAAGCCTCTCAAGACAGGAGAAGCTCGCGCTTTTGTGGCTCTTTCTGTCGAAATCGAGCCTTATGAAAGCGGGTACTCGAGGAAGTAAAGCAATCCTTCATGAATCGGATACAACAATCCGGCAAAATAGCGGCTCATCCTCTCTCCATCCTAGTAACCCTTGGGAAGCAATGTGTAGATGATCTCTTAGGATCGCTAGTCGAATTTGGAGTCGAAACGGACAGACTGGAAGATGAAACCGGCCAGTCCCCCACCCCACAGCTGACGAGTCGCGACGAGCGACTAATCTAGCCATATTATTGAATGATCTCAATAAAAACAGCGCTGGATTCGCCATGCGAGAGAGGATTGCCTTTGGTACAAGGAGATCGCTATTAGATTTACGCGACGGGCTTGTTAGGCTAAGGCAAATGCATAGTTCCCTGAAGTCCGAGACCACTGCGCTTCTGGATCAGACTGACGTTTTGCTGAATATTCTCGAGCACACGACATTAGAATTCCAGGGTATTCAGAAGAGGTGCCAGGTTCAGCTCTCATATGCACGTATCGTCCGAGCAAAATGTCCGACGCTATTTCGCTGACCTCTCTAATAGGTCTACAACGCGCTTGTGCTCCAAGATAATCGCCTGAACGTGGAGGTCGCGCGGGACAGCAGGCTGATTGCACTTGCAACCGGACGAGATAGCATGGCGATGAAGACTGTAGCGCTTATGACTATGTTCTTTCTTCCCGCGACATTCCTAGCAGTGAGAACTAATTTCCAACAACTAGTCAGGATTTTCTTACTTACTGCCGACTGTAGACATTATTCGACATGCCAATCTTTGACTGGGAAGCGCCAAGAATTGACCAAGTAGTTGCTGGTCCTCGCTTTGCAATTTACTGGGCTGTTGCTGTACCCCTTACGCTGTTCGTTATTGGCATATGGGCGGTATGGACCCGATTCGATTTCAAGAAGCAAGAGAAAGAGAACGCGGATGCCACAAAGAGAGTGTAACGACGGGCTCATGTTAAGGACTCGTAGCCTCGCGGTTTCATATATAGCCATGACTGTCTGAGTTAAGGACGCATAGAATTTTACAAGATCACTACCAACTGACATTTTACTTTGGACTGCTAAACTATGAGGTTATAAACCCGGTCCTCGACGCTACGAACCAATAGACTTACAAATAAGTGTAAGAGGAGGTTATTAGCGTGCCCGTAGGCTTTACCAGTCTGCATACCGTTGACATGCTCTTGGTCCCCCTACCAATTTATTAGACTCACATCAATTGTGGAGTCCCAATTGTTAGGGGAAGAGCGTGGTATTTGTATGTCCATTCACCAGTGCTCCTCCTAAGTCTCCGAGGGCGTTGAGAGATTCCTTTCCTGCGGTAGAGGCGCTCCTTCCCCTAGCTTCTCTCAGAATAGCATTGCGTTCGATTCGGTGCCTGGTATCACACTAAGTATCCTCGCCGTTGGTACGGAAACAAATAAACTTGTGATGATGAGCTGTTATGGAGTGGTCTTCTTCAGCACCATTGCTTTCAGCGCGATTGCCATTCTCTCTGCTTTATTCTTGCCGAATGCGGATCATCTTCTGACTGGGAAGGTCGTCACCACTCTTCATGGGTGAGGGAACGACGACATGGTTGGATCTTAGATAGCTAGGGCCTGGTAATATCAGCCTCCACGTTGAGAGGCTGGCAATGGTTGCGCGGCAATAATCGTACAATTTAGTCAATACGAGCATCTTCGTGTAGAATATTTTGAAAGGAAAATTGAGTATCGGTTTGTCTGTAATGTCGCTCAACTCATACCGTGATGATATTCTCCTTTCCCGAATATTGTGCTCCGAGTCATATAGCGATTCACATAGTCGCCGCAGCGTCGAGGCGTGTTATATAGTTGCATGCAGCAGAGCACGCACACCTCGTAGACAATGAGCGGAGTTGGTTAGCCATCGCAACTGGAATTGAAGAGCAGGCCATCTTCTGGAAGTCAGCCAGCGCTAACCCAGTGAGGAAATCAAGGAGGTGACTTTTCGATCACGGCCTAGCGACGACGAAACGAACTCTAGGGCCCAACAACGTGGCCATCTCCGCAAGACTCGCCGCGGCCAGCGCGCGCCGGCGTGCGTGCCCAAACCCAGCACTCTCAGCAAAGCGTTCAAAACGCGGCGGCGCTTCTCCCGCCCAAGCGGCCCTCGACGCTCCTCGCAACCAGGCCCCCCTGCGCCCACGCGCCACGCCCAGAGCCGCAAGCCCGCACCACCCGGGCCTCCCCGGGCCCAAAAAGTATGGCCCACCGCACCTGACGCACCCGCTGTCGCACCCGCGCCAAAGCACACTTTTTCGCTCGCGCCGCCCGCCCGGCCTGTGTCGCTGTTGCGGTGGTCGGTGGCTCCCGGCGCGGCGGGCCCGAAGCCGCGCTGACGCTGAGCGCCGCTTGGGACGCTGGCCGGCCGGCCGGGCCTAGGGCAGGGGCGGAGCCGGCGGCGTCGAGCGGCTGCGATGTGGATTTACGAGGGTGCGCTGGCGGCCGGCCGGTTTGAGAAGGTGGAGGGGGATTTGGAAGCGTGGTGTTTCGGTGGGCCGGTTTTGCCGCCGGCGAGTGCGGCCAGGCCACAGAGGGGTAGGGTTCTGGGTGTGTTTCGGGTTTTTGACGGCGGGTACCTGAGTTGCGGCAGGCATCTTTTTGAGCGATGAGAGACCAGGAACCGCTGTGGCACAGCGCTGTGCCGCGTCATCGGAGATTCGAGATGTGGTCAGCTTGGTCATGGCGCTTATAAAGCTTCATGCTGTTATTAGTACAGCCAGTGGGTTAGGTTCGTCGTGCGATGGAACGGAAATGCGGTCAACTTAGGAGGAATGGCTTATACGATTCAAAACGGGTGCTATGATCGATGTTACAAGACCCTTGTGAGACGGGAGGAAGTCGAGACTTGTGAGACTCTAGGCAACTCTCATTGTTTGCAGTTCTTGTGGAAGTAGAGCTATTGTACAGTCGGCCGTGCGTTTCTCGCCATAAATTTGTGAACATGCCAGCGCATACAAACGTGGCGGCGTGAAGCTCGGAGTTGGAAATCTACACCTAGGTGCGTTCCGTGACATGAAGAAACAGGCGAATGGAATGTCGGCCTCGAGTTTCAACGCCTTCTGTGGAAATGTCGTCATACCATGATCGCCATGAACTCCTGGTATGCTGAATGAAATCGCTTAATGAAATTCGCTCAAGATCCGCCTGTGGCCGTTCCCAGTTGTTCGATGTACATCATCTTGACTGCTTGGGCCGGAAACCAAACCGTTCGAGTACCACAATGCACCGGGTTCGCCCTTGCCTGAATATCCTACCATGGATTCCTGTCAACTCGATGGATGGACGGAGCTCGCTATGGCGTGGCAACCTCGCTCATGCCTCTTCATGTTACTGCGCACACTGAAAGCCTTTCCACAACCGGCGTGAGAGCATTTGAACGGCTTCTCGCCCGTGTGGCTGTGACTATGGATGCGCAAGCTGCTCGGTCGAGAAAATGCCTTGTTGCAAGTCGGGCAGATGTATCGATCCTGAGATTGCGGAAAGTTGGCCTGGCTTGACGCGCTGATATAATGATGATGTTGCCACGGGTTTGACGCATTCGGAGCGGGTTGCGCCGCCACGGGAACATTAACCGCCGGAGGAAAGTTTGAGGGTAGCGGTCGCTGCTGGTATATGGCCGCAGATGGAAGAACTTGGTTCTCTGGCGAGTAATACGGCCCAGACGTGATGGACGCTGGAGAAGGAGCGTAAGAATTGGCTGAGTAAGGTGATGAGGTATAGGGCGAGCTCTGAGAAGTGACAGATTGACGTTTTGGCGCAACTACGTTAGGGAGGTTCTGTCTCTGGTGAGGATCCATGTTATTCAAATGTTGACCAAGAAAATAAGGTCCCGCAGACATAGAAGATTGCGACATTGCCGAAGGCGACTGATTGCCGTCGATCACCGCATCTGGTCCCATCGGCGGTGTTAGCGGAAGCGAAAGTTTTGCGTTAAGAACGTTCGATGGTGGCATGTACGGTTGAGTAACCGTCGCTGGCGGGTATTCTGACGTCTGTGACATCGATGGTGGTTGCTGCTGCGCCGGAGCATGTTCTGGTGGGCCCATCACTGGTTGACTTTGGCTTCCTTAGGAAGAGTTAATGGACATGTTCAAGCTTCTTCGATATCTCCACATAGTTAGCTCACCTTCGGCCATAACAAGTAAGCTGGAAATTGATGGGAGAGACGGTTTGATAGTATCTTCGCCCGGCGGAGATGGTGGAGACTGTGGAGCAGAAGCTTTGTGGTGGTACGAGTAATCGTAGTGTTGGTGAGTCGGATTGCTGTACTGCGCCGGAGACGAAGAAAGTGGTTGCGGATTCTGAGTGCGGGCTCGGTGATGCGGAAGATGTTGGTGTAGATGCGCCTGATAGCCTTCGTCTCTTCCAACGACACCAACCATGCTAGAGGACTGCATATTCGAAGATGTCGTCGTAGAAGATGTACTACGGGATCGGTTCGGATAATCCGCGAACGGCTTCAATAAACGGTATTGCCGCCGACAGCCTAATGGAAGCAACAAAGAACCATCAAGCTACAAGAACCAAAATTCCGCCGGTCATGGAATACCACACAAGATATCAACACCCAGCTCCGAAGTGGAAAAAAGATGGTGAAAAAGAAAATGGTCCGAGGTAGGTGGAGAGAAAAGAGGCTGACCAGCAGGAAGTGGCAGGCCCTGCTGAGGTTATGGCTGACGGACGGGGCCGTTAAACGTATTGTATGCTGAGGTTGGGGTCTTTGCGGACCGTTGGACGGATGGAAACAACGAAGAAAGGGTAAGGTATCCACCGTGTGGGCAACGGTCGACGCAGATGCTAGGCGGTAATTTGCTCCATTCAAGCCACCCTGATGCCCTGTCCGGTGCGTATGTCTGATGCTTGCACAGCAAGAGAGGCAGGGGGGATGATCCGCCTCTTGATCCCGGTCCGTCAGTCAATCTACTCCGTATAACTCCAACCTGGGAGCTATCACACCTTGCCGAGCGTGCTTTCTTTCGGGGCAAGGGTTTTGCGAGAAAGCACGGGGGCAAAAAAACCCGATGCGCCGGCGATCCGCTACGCCGGATAATTGGGAAAACAGGCAGGTTTATTGAAGGACACCAATTTCTAAGCACTCGCTGGCCCACGCCACGGCCCGTGATCCAAGAAGAATGGTGGGTTGGTTGTCCGTGATGCCCTTGATGGGAACGGGCGATTAAAGCGTGACAATTGACCGCAGTCGGTCGATAGCTTTTTTTGTCGATAATAATTAGGGCCGGCTCCGAGCAGATGGAATGCAACAAGACTCGTTGTTCTTCCCCGGACCAACTTCGGGGTAAAATGTGATTGATTTATGCCGAATTATGGGATTCCGACGGGCGCATTCCTCGGATGCTTGAAAGATCAAACTCGTGCAGCGTGTGCACGGTCAACGACTCCGACGGCGTGTGTCAATATGCGGTGAAGAAAGAGTCAGTTTCCAGTGCGTTGGAAATGAATGGCCAAGGGCTGTGGTGGTTTGTTTGACAGGGTGATGAAGTCGCGGCGTCGTCAGAAACAAATACGTGTAGGGGATTGTTGAGATCTAGGCAAAAGGTATTTGGAAGGCCATAGATGTCTGCAGGTGACAGATCTTAAAGACGGTGGGAGACGGGTTGTCATTGCAGAAAGTCAAGCGGAAACGGGGTAGCATTAGGCGCTGAGCTGGCTCGACGGCGGATTGATTGGCAACCCGTGTGCGTGGCTAGCGATGGAACGAGCAAATGCTTGCTAGACTCGCTCGTTCGCTCGTTCGCTCGCTCTTTTCACGGAGGCTGCGGAATAAACAACATGAACGGGAGACTCAAACGGCGCCGTCACCCGTCCAGTCGGGGCCACGGCCAGCGTGGGCGCGCAAATCATGGGCCTCGGAGGGAAAGCAGCCCGATGTTGCTTTTTCCGCCCACCAGGCGCATTTTCCCTCGCATCTGCGTTGCGAGCCGGCTGGGGGCCTCTTACCCGTTGCGGCTTGGATGTTGCATGGTGAGGAAGCGTTCATCCTGCTTGCGATGCGCTTCCTCGATGCACATTGACGGAGATCCCGATGGGCATTGAGCATCATCCCAGGCCAGGAACACGCGAGCACGCCGACCAGCAGGGAGCAACGAGTGACGGGGCCAGAGCGACGCACCCATGGCATTGGCCACACGTCCTCAAGGAGAGCCAGACGCCGCTGGCGCACCAAAAACGGTGAAGGAGAGGAAGTGGGATGGCAAAGCATGGGCATGGCAACCTTCGAAGGCAAGGGAAGGGGAGTGTTTGGCGTCTCAGAAGCAGCGTCAGGCAAGCGCGGGAATCACACAAAAAACGAGTGGCGCGGGCGAGTGGAAATGGATTTATTTCGCTGTTCACTCTTCGTATCCCTTCAATCAGCAACACGGAGGAGAAAATGCAGAAGCAAAAGGGTTAGGTTTGGCTGTCAACTGGCCGCGGCGATCATCCATTGCTTCGAACTCCCGAACGGCGATCTGACAAGCATCTCCAAGGGAGCGCCACCCACGGCTGTGGATCAACGAGGGCCGCGTAAAATGACGGGAAAGCCTGACGGGCTCAGCGACCTGCCCCATTTGCCTCGCTGTCTCTGCCGCCTCCCGTCCGCGTCCGCCAACCCGTGAGCGAGATGTCACCATTCCGGCCCACTGATTCGCATCCACGACGCCCGCCCACGCCGCAGCCCACGCGAGACCGTCTGATGCGTGAAGATCGTCGAAGCCGTCCTGGCTGACCATCCCTGGCATTTGACTGACTAAAGGCGCTGATGTGCGCCGGGATGCTTTGCTCTGTCGCCTGCGAGATTGCATGGCCTCGGCGGAAAAGCAAGCTGCACCCACCTGCGAAACGTGTGCGCTCTCCGCCATTTGCATTGCTGAGAAGAATAGCGCACGGCCAACTCCCACGCCGTCGGGCGCCTCTGCACGCCAGTGGAAGCATAAATCTCGCCGTGGCCAATGCGTCCTTCATCGTCGAAGCTTCCCGCGGCATTGAAACGGTGCAGCACAGCAATTACCGTTCGCGCCGAGGGCCTTTTTTTTGCTGTTGTTACGATTTATGCATTGCATACCGACCCTAGCATTACACATCACGTGGCTGACGGCCAAAGGCTTGGAGGCGGGCCTTCAAACAATGCTGAGAAGAAGCGGCGCTGGCTCCGGCGTGTCTCTAGCCTCTGCGTAGGAATCGAAGCTCGGTAAAGCGGAGCTTAGGTGGGAGAATGTGGGTGAAGGAACGTAAACCAATGCAACCCTTTCCCAAGTCAATGGACGAAAGCCTGCCGGAAGGAGCGATTTGCAGACCAGAACCGTTGCCTTGGGATGCATGACTCTCGCACCCGAAAACTCCACGATCGTTCATCTGCCGCCCGTTGCATAATTGTTCCGGGCGTCCGCGCAGTGGGCCAAATGGCAGGGAAATGCCTACCTTCAACCGTCCAAATCGTCATGTGTCGGCCGCGTTGGTGGTTTTAAACTTTCTCGCGCATGAACGCATTCCCGATGGCATCTGGGATTGGAAGCAAAGTCTGTGAGGCGTGGGTAATGGGATCTTCCGTTGTGCAGTGGCGGATCAAGGGAAGGCTGTCGATCTGCTCGGCTACGTGCGACCCGCGTGGTGCCATTTAAGCCCCCCCGATGCCAGTTGGTGGTTCCCTGACAGACTGTCCCAGAGCCAAAGTTCAAGAGCTCGATCAGCTAGCCGGGTGCGGCATGGATGGAAGAGACCTGGGAAGTGGAACGCTGGAGCTTCAGAGAGAAATGTTGCTCGAACAGTCAGTGCTTCGACTCCGAATTCCACCTCTACCGGCGCCGTGTCACGCCTTCGTTTTCCCTTCAGCATTGACATGTCTTGTGTGTCTTGGAAAATATGGTCTCACCGCAGATATTATCCGCAGGATCCCTCATTATTAGAGTATCCTGGTCGGCTTCTACCTCGGCTGGCTGTCTCACTCCCGGTTCCAACGCAGTGAATCGCCCTCACGCGACTTTCAGCGAGGCCGTGCCAGGGAGTGTTTGGCTGATTGGTGGCTTCGTGGTTGTTCGTTCCGACAGATGATCTTCGCTCGCTCCATTGCATGCCATGTGCTCGTCGGGGATCCTCGAGGATCACCCGGTCTGCCAGTGCGAGTCTCCCGGACTGGACCCCTGGATGGAAGCTATGTGCGGAACACTGGCTCGAACTTCTCCCATCCTTCGCCACAAAAATCCTATCACTAGTCACCAAGCAAGCTTGGACACGAACCCGAGTCGCCAGGACCCAGAGGTCGTGTCAATATCTATCTCATTGGATGCATTATTGCGTGACAGCAACCCGTTGCTGCCGCTCGGAAATTTTCAAACCCCCTAGCCGTCGAGCAATAATCTGAGGCCGGGTTCTCCATTCCAACTTGTCGGACCTTCCACCATGTCCGACGCTCACCGCTGAGAAATAGCATGGATGCGACATCTTGACAGTGAGGCTTTGAAACGTTTAACGGCTTTCGCCAGTCCAGTCTTGCAAGCAAGCATCAACGCCGTTGCCACGATGCTCCGAAATTGTAGCGCAAGAGTAAAACTACCTCTGACCGTTTGGCACTACCGCCGTACGATAGCCCTACGGTTATTGAGCAACGCCCCTTCTCACCTGTTTATTGCTTTTTCCCAAGTGCATCTCTTGCATTCTTCCGCTGATAGAGGACAGCTACGGCCCTTAGGTCTCAAAGTGGCGAGATTGAAATGTGAAAATGGCCATCGCGTTGGCGGCAAGAGCGCCCGACTCGAACAAATTCAATTAACTCATAGCAAATCAAACGACATATATCAACGCATCTTATGACTTTCCCCGAGTGTTTCCGACGATATGGATACCCTTGCGATGGTTCTATTGTTGTCGTTAGACGACGCATACGTTACATCGGCCAGTAAGCAAATAGAGCGCACCTGCAAGAGCGTATTCCGGGAGAGAGACGGATTCAGCTACGAAGACAAAGCATTGATAACTAAGCGAACAGAGTACCGTATGAGTAGGCCATCCAACACACATCGCTCTTCCCAATCCGGAGTTCCCTCCTCGCCATACTGAACCATATCCATCGTTAAACTATAGCGGCTTTCCCTTGCATACGCTATAGCTTCATGTGGCGACAACCAGGTTGTACTTGATTTTGAATACTATCTTCTACCATATCCTTTTACTCATTAGCCATATTGATTCAAGCTTTTCCGATATTGGGCAAGATTTCTCTGATATCCATCAACCCTGGAATCACCAGTCGGTAGGTCTCCAGGATTCGGTGCGCATTAAACCGATACCCTTGGCATCAGTGATGGCTTTGCGTTTGCATAAGTCGTACCATGCTAATGCTCCTGTTCACGTTTGTTGCTATTCTAAACTAGAAGAGACGAGCTAGCCGCGGTAAGTGTCGGAGTATCCATACAGCCTTTGAGACTGTTCTAGAAGCAGTTTTTATTAATTCTAACTGATTATATCCGCGAACCTGACGTTGTTTGATACCCTCCCATGCAACGGTGAACCGCAAAATGACTTTCTAGTCGCCTACCCCTGACCCTTTCACTGCTTCTCACACCAGACTAGAGGTTTGAAAGGTAAACCGGCTTTTCCAAGATAGTTACCATTCCCGCATTTGAAGTTCTTGGTTGCAGAAACAGCTGGGCAAAGTTTTCTACGTAGGGAGCAGACGGATGTGACCTACTTGCGCCTGTTGTCCGGAATTGCGTCCATTACTACTGCGGCTCTCGACACCCCTCTGACAAAGTGCTGAGAGGGCAACATTTGGATAAGCCCTTGACAATGGACCATGCTTTCACTTCCTCAAGCCATTCACCTAGCCTTTCACAGCAAATAACCATGAATGCCACATGTTAAGAGACAAAACGTAGGCAAACTGATGTCGCAATGGTGGCAGCGTGCTGATCGCTTCACAAAGAGTTCTAAGAATGCAGTATACGGCATTTCTCTTACCCAAACCGTCACTCGACTTCCATCATTCCAACTTCAACGAGCGGAGAATTCTTTAGTGACCAATATTTCCGGACATGGGCCACTCTCAGCACCCTGAGGATCCGCTTGCATTCGCGAAGAGCGTGCCACTAATAGCCCATCGCTATACGAGAATGATTCTCCAGCTTTGCAAGTATTCTTGGTGGTCATGCTCGATCCCATGGCAAAGGCCAACCCTGATGTGTCGAGGGGCAGCATCGAGGCTTCGGATCCGCGTCAGGCCTCAATCTGGACTCCATCGCGAGCTTCGACGGCAGGGCCTCAATCTGGACTCCATCGCGAGCTTCGATGGACAGGGAGGAGCTGCGAATTCCACGTCTGATCGCTTACGACGTCCGCCCGTCATGCGCGCCTTTGCCGCGGCGGCCTGTTTCGTCTCACGTCGGCTTCGCCCGCGGTCGACGAGTCAAAATCCGTCTGGTTGAACAGCGCAGCCTGCTCGGCGACCGGTGTGCTTGCTTCTGGTACCCGGTGTGTCGGGCCCCCCGGTGGGCGCTCCGACTCAGCGTCAAGGGCTCTTCACCCTGTGAAGTTTCTCTTGACCGAATTCTAGTTTCTTTAGCTGCTGCAGAAGCGGGGAGCATGCCGGAAATTGACGCTGCAAGATACGTAGAGGCTATCGTGATCGGCCAGGGTTACGTCTATGACAAGGCTCCACTGGGCCAGCCTACAAGGGAGGATGCTAGCGCTCAGTCGATGCTGGATAGCCCTCATGAATGCCATTCCCGCTGAAGCCAGCCGGTCCTATGGTAGGAGTTGGACGATGACGAGGTAGTCTAGAGAGTTTTTACGAAGGCTGTAAAGTTTCCTAACGACTTGATTCTTGTCGGTAAATGAATTATGAGGACACCTCGAAGACCGTTTAAGCAACATCTTTGTTTTGCTACTTTAGTTGTGAACGATGGCGTTTGCCTGTGTGAGATTACCGCCACTCTTGCATTATCATTGAAGGATAAAAATGCTTTGCGCTACGAAAACGTTTTGAATTCTCAGCTTCAAGTGCAAACTTCCTCGCATGAACTCCTTTAGCAATCGTTTAGTGTCTCAGTAGACTTGAGTCTTTCGTCTTCAGCTCACTTATTCTACTTATTCCCCTAATTTTACATCGGTCTGGCTCTAAATTCCAATCTGACGCTACTATTTTCTTCGACGTATAGTTTTGTTTGCATATCACAGTCGTCGACCTACATTCTTTCCGACCGAGAACTTCATTCTTTACGGGAAACGCTTCTACCGCTACATCCCCTTTCGCAAGGTTTCATTCTTACTCCAGAACCCGAAGATAGCTGATAAGTACACTGGAAGACACTCCCTTCAATACGGCGGCCAAGCCTCACCTCTAGCATTTGTGACACGCTGCTGCCGTAGGCTCTTCAAACAGTATGATTGACACCAATGAATTGCTGCTCCAGCTCGACTACACGAAATAGGGTCACTCCATCAGGAAGTTATCGTTGGACTCATCATTGACATCTTCAGTCGATTTCCTAAGTAAGAGATGCGATCCAAACTTTGTTCGAGATCGCACTGAAGGTTCCAAACGAAAACAGAAAGGCGAGACATGAAGGGTTACCGCTCAAGAGGAGCTGAGAGCTTGACTCTCTAGAGTAGCTGTTAGCTTGCTGATTGTTATGGCAGGAGCGGTGGCCCGGTTACGGAATAGATTCGACCTTCGACGTACTCGATCACTAGACGACTACAAAACAAATCACAATGCATCAATCTTTATAATGATCTCTCTCTTTGCGGCAGGCTATTACACTCAGTACTCCAGATTATCATCGGCCCTCAGAGAACAGCATTAGCAAGGAACATCGGTCTTCGTTAGCATTACATACCAATGATAGAAGCGCTCTACTTCCAAGGAGAGGAGAACGAGGAGAAGGAAAAGATAATTACTATGACCCCAGCAGAGAATAGTATCGTCACATGTAACTGCACGGTTTAACTGTGTTGGAGTCTTTGAGAATGCTGTTTTGCTGATGAGGATGGCGAAGCTCAGTTATGCAAGCGCCTTTGCGGAAGAACCGAATGACAAATTAAAGTCCCATGGAAGCTGGGCTGCCTTTGGACTCGCTTTAATCCGTCGTTGTACTATTCTTCCGGCTTCATTTTGGCCTTGAGACGGTATCTGGATGCTCGTAAGCTTCTCGACTAAGTCGCGATCACGATCAAGGAGCGTTACGGTTGTATTGCGCTAAGAGGCCACTTCGCGAGTTTGTTGAGATCTCCACCCTCTCTTGCAAGGTTCTGATACTGTTCATGGCTAAGTAAGGCTCTAGATATGTGATCAAAGTCTTTCGTAGAGTCGCTTGTCCTACATCCACTGTCAATCGACACGCATAAGCCCTCAAACCGGACACACGATACATCGAAGCCGAGATCTCCAGTCCATGCAACCTGTTGATATCGATGCGGAGCTTTTTGGAGGTAGAAATCGTTTGTTCCCATGAGACGAGCCCTCGATCGCTTTGCTTGACGACAGGCTCGATCCTGCTAGCATCGAAAGCTGATGGTCCTTAATATCACCTACTTGAGGACAGTTCCAGTATGAATGCTAGTCCGGGCGACTTGCGCCAAAAGCAATACCTAGTGGTATGGCCCTTCTTGATCGTGTTCAATGGGAATAAATTTGGATCTAGAACATGGGCACAAGACATTAAGACTTGAAAGCGATATCATGGAAGGTAAACAAATCACGAAGAGGATGCTGGCACTTCTCCAGATGCATTGCTCTAATTCACGGATCTCGGCATGACTGATATCTTTTACCAGCTTACCTTAATGTAATCATGGTATGTACATAAAGATAGCGATCCCAATTGGCGCTCGATGTTCCATTACTTCACAAATCGCTGAATCGCCGTCGAGCGTCGACCTATCGTCCAGGGGTAACCCAATGCTGCTTTCAACAACCATGCGATGTTTACTCAGTTATCATCTTAGCTATGATATTCAAGAGCACTGAAGATGCTTGGTGGAGGACGTAGAAGCCATACATGTGCTCTTGACACAAATTTGATCGGCCCAACTTTCATAATATTCCACTGGCTAGTCTTCGATAATATTGGAACCAGAGCTGATCAAACGGTCCGAAAGCGATAAGTTCTGAGCAAAAGCAGCGGTCTACATTAATGATACCTGGTCATTAATCAGTCCATGGCCAAAAAGCAAGCTCTGAGCCAGCGCGACGACGGGAACCTCGAGTCACCCGGTTCCTGACTCGCGACCATTCTGTAAGGTACACAGGGCTGATGCAGAGAAATCGCGGTCCATCGCCGAGGCAAACTTCAACTGACTCGTTGAAAGTAGCGGTCAGAGACCGGATCATTGGCGCAAAAGCCTCAGAGCGGCACTACGCATCAGCAATTCCAACTTAGATCGGTAGTCCTCGGGTAAGACAGCGGTTAGAAGTGCGAGGAGAGAGGTAATCAAAGGTAAACCCCACTTGGAGCATGGAAATTTCCGCGAAGAACCAGGATGGAATTTTGAAGAAGCGCCGCAGCGTTAGCCGTTCGGGAATTCGAAGGCGCACCGGTCATCCGGTAGAGAAGCGACGACGTGAGAGGTGGTGCGGCGATGAATGGTGAAATGTATGGTACATACTGGAATGGAACGCTGGAGAGGAGAAAAAGCAAGCTGAAAGATAATCAGAGAAAAAACAAAAGTGGAGTTGCGATTTGATATAAGATGATCATGGGCCAAACGCAGTGTGCGCGGCGAAGTGTCGGGTAGCCTTGTAAGGTAAGCGGTACACAGTACAACTAAAGGAGGCCAATGAACACATGTTCGCAGCAGGCCATCGGTAGGCTGCATGGGAATTGATTGAATTGATTGCTTGATTGCTTGTTCGGTCGAAGCCGGCGGACAGAACCGCGGGATGTGAGGATGATCGAGCAAGTCCTCCACGCTGCAGGCGACTCAAACGGGCGGTGGTGAGCGGGTGTGGTTGGATTTTGGACTTGTGTACGTGATGAGCTTAGCATAGGGTAGGCAGTACCTAGGCCATGGCATCCTACGGGCCTATGGCGCCCTACAGCACCCTATGGCGTCGTATTCCGCCTGTACTCGAGAGTCGTATAGGGCATGTGTGCTTTTTTTCACCCACTGCATCTGCATCCGCTCCTGCACCTTCCTCGTTCCACACAAACCCCTCCAAGGAAGCTGGAGAAGTGCGCACAGCTGACTGCTCCCCTTCTTCCTCCTTTTCTCCCTCTCCTCGCCCCACTCCATCGTTTCCGCCCGGCAAAACGAGTGCGTCGTGGGAAATCGGAGACTCGGTCTGTGCCATTGATGTGACCAGTCCGCTCCGTCCTTTCGATCCCGCCCTGGCTTGACCATCTCCCAGGTTCTCCCCTTCTCGCTCCTCCGTCCCGGCTTCCGCAAAAGCAAATCTCCACCATCTCCCCCTCGTCGCTAAAAATCATGTCTCGTTGTTCGCACACGAGCTCCCTCAACCTTCAATGACCTGACATGGCCGTGCATATCAGCGACAACGAGGTCTCGCCGCTAAATGCCTCACTCCTCCCATCATCCTCCCCATCAATCCGTCCCAGACACGCAGCTGGGCCTTTCCTCGCACGAAGTCCAACTCCTGCGTTACCACCAGCATGTCGCTTTGTCCCAGGCCGGCTCGTCGCGCGCAGCCAGCCAGGCAAGCAGTCAGGGTCGCTTGCTGCTCGATCCAAGCAGCTTGCAAGCTCTGAGCAGTCATTTCGACCGGCTGATGCAGTCAATTCAAGCCCGTTGGACCGCCGTAAGTTGCGCCGCACACAAGCACACACACACGCACACACGCACTTGCTTCACCATGAAACACGTACCTTACAATTACAATCCCTAACAACGAGTGTAGCTTTACCAACAAACCCAAACCGCGACGCAAACGCAGTACGATCGCGCCGGCAACGTCATTCAGACCGCCGACGCCGAAATCGCCCGATTCCAGGAGATATTGCGGCAAATCGACGAGCTGCAGACCGAGTTTGACAAGATACGACGAATAGGGGAAATCGTCAAGTCCTTTCGCGCTCGTGTTGAAGCTCTCGACCGACGAGTTTAACGCGTGCGTCGTAATGAGAAAGCCACGAAGTTCTGATTCAGTACACACTACCTTACATTCTGTGGTACCGGCGACTGTACCGGTCCCAATGCTCAAACCTCCAAAATTCTCCGGTCAATCTCACGGCCATCCCAAGCTTTAGGTTCGGTTGAGCCCGAGCCCTGGATTCACGCTCAAAATCAAAACATCCCAACATATATACAATGTCGTCCTCACGGACACCTACTTTATCCATGATCGAAAAATTGGCGCTACGTATGTCAAGATTGGAAATGCCTCGCGGCAAACTCTCACGACACCCAACAACCACCTGCAGGAAATTGGATTCTGAAATTGGCGAGCTAGGGAGAAAGGGAAAAATGGCCTCGCGGCTGAAACCATGTGGGTTTTTATTACTATCATGCTTCCTATTTTTCATTTTTGATCATCTCCATCTTCTTACTTTCGGAAATACCCAAACTGTATGCTACCCAATCGATGAGCCGCTTTTGTTTTTTCTGCTACTTATCTGTCACGTCCTTTGTGAGGATTCACGACTTCTTCTTTCGAAGTGGGAACATGTCAAAACGGTAAGCTGCGGGCGGGCAGGCGGTTGGTGGGCGGCAGTTATTTGCTCAAATTTAACAACACGAATTTAAAACCCCTTGATGATTGGTAATTGACGAGTAAAGCTTTCGTGATTATGAAATTGTCCCTTGCGTGATGGGTATTCGCATGGTAAATGTTCCTGCGCTCCTGAGCCCCCCCGATCCCATCCTAAATACATACTACAGGAGCCTGAGTGAGTGAAGCGGATTCCTAACCGCTCACAAGCCAAAAAAGAGCCATTCTCGATCATTTTAGACCTCGGCCGTCATCCCGGATCCAAGACGCCCTCCGAGACGGAATATACACGCACATTACAAATACTACAGGGCAGAAGCAAAAGGAAAAAGAGCCGCGCGGTGGCATCCCATCTCCGTTTCCAACGCCTCACCAAATGCACCGAGCGCCGCGCCTCCCGCGCATCTACACAACCCACCTAAGGCAAAACAAAGCTCCCGCAAATTCAGAGCGCATAGTTCTCGGTGTGCATGAAGATCTCCTCCTTGGCGCCGTCGCCGAGCACCATAGTCTGCATGCGAGCAACCTGATTCGCAACGGCGATGCGCATGCTCGGGGGGCCGCACACAAAGACGCACGTCCGCCTCCCAAAATCGCGGCCCAGCGTGCGCAGCATGTAGGGCAGGTCGGGGCGGCCGTACTCGGTGCTCCAGCCGTCGGAGCCGCGCGCCGCCGCCGGCAGGAACGCAAACCGCATCAGGTTCTTCTGGAACTCCGTCGGCGTCGACGGGAACCCGAAGTTGAAGGCTGGCGTCCCCTCGTCTTTGTCGCGGATTGGTGAATTTGGCGCTGAGAGCGCGGCCTCGCGCGACCGCAGCACCTGCGCCCATGGCGAGTCGCCCTTTTCGCGGATGGGCGAGCGCGGCGCCGTCGCGGCCGCGATTTCGGCCGCCACGTATGGGTCCAGTGCGCCCGTGTTGCCGGCGTGCACGGCGGTGATGAGGTCGGCGCCTAGGTTGCGGTTGCGGTCGGTGTTGGAGACCGGGTGCGAGAAGTTGCGGATTGAGGGCTGGCGCGTGGGCACGAGGTGGGCCTGCGGGAGCGGAGTGATGGTGTCTTCGTTCTCGGCGCGCAGCTGGCGCTCGCGCTCTGGGTCGCCGTCCGCTTCCTCCTCGATGTAGGCGGAACTCCGCTTTGATATGTATGAGGAGCGTTTCTCGGCCACGCCCTGGAACGTGTCGTTGATTCGCTCGTGGAAGAAGGCGCTGATGTGTTTCTGAGTTGTCTGCGCTGTCATGCGATGCATTCGCGGCTCTTGCCGTTTCGCCGCCGTAATGAAGAACTGACACCGGACCGAATCTGGCGGTGCGAATTCTCTGCATATCCTCAACTCTTCCCGGAACCATTCCATAGTCTCCGGTCGCTTCATTGCCCATATCACGTGAATGTTCTTGGTTATGGCCTTGCCGTCCCTCATTCGCTTGATTAGATCCAAAAGGTGGCTCACGATGGATGTGATACCGCTACCACCGGCAATCATCACCACGTGGTCAAAGGATTCCATTCTTCTCCTCATGCCACCATATGGTCCATCAATGAAGGCTCGATACGTCTCCCACGGTCCATCTTCAAGGCCCTTTTCTAACACTTTTCGAGTGAATCCTCCAAACGGACGGAAGACGATCACCATGTCCCGATAGCCTTCACCATACTCGGAAGGGAAGTCATCGCTACAGAGGGATGCAATGGTGAACGGATGATTGCCGAACAATGAGATGCCGGGCATTCTGATGTAAACGTATTGGCCTGGTCGCCACTTCACTTGAGTGGGAATAGTGATCTTGATGGCGTTCGCAGGAAGAATAGTGATTGCCGCTTCGTCTCCGATTAGCCAGGACATCCGCCACCATCTGGCCCAATTGAGGAAGAATACGCGTCCGACGTATGACGTACCCCAAATGGCAACGGTGGCCCAGAGGTAGCCCCAAGAAGTCAAGTAGTTGTGGCAATGCCAGAACAGCATCCCGAGCCAGACAATGGATACTGGAACGTGTAACGTCACAAACAATTCGTAAGCCCACCGCCGGAGGCAGGGTAGTGAGTGGGTGATGAGAAACAGAAGCGGTACCAATGCCGCGAGTCCAGTACCGTAGATGTAGAAATTTGCATTCTTGAAGAATGATTTCCAAACTTGAAGGCCTTGGTTGTCCGAGATAGGAGTGATGTAAAACGGGACCGTGTGGATGAGGCTCAGGAAGAGACACAGATATGCCGCCCACCGATGTAGTACGTTTAATCGTTCGTGGCCAATCCCAGTGATAAGTGACACAACGTTCGCTTTCATGGCCATTGCGATAATCCAAGGGACCAGAGATACGGCCAACATGCCGGATCGAATCGCGACCGGAGGAGAACCAAACGCGATACTCTGCCAGTAGAGAGGCTGCGGCAAAAATGTGTACAGCGTGACGAATGCTATAGCAGCAATCACAATTGCTAGAACGCCAAGCGGAGGGAACACGATTCGTACATATCTTGGAATGATGTCGATCTCCGGCAATGGATGGTAGCATAGCATACGGCAGAGAGCCAGTACGACATTAAAGGGCCTCCGGACCAGCGGTATTGTTGGATCTGGTTCCTGAACTTTGGGGAGTTCACCAGTCCGTGGGAAGAATTTCTGGGTGGAACCTGTCTGTAGTGATGGGAGCTCGTAGTCGTAGTCAGGTGATGAGGTGTAGGAGCCTTTCTGCAACTCTTCTTCGTGCATTGCGGTTCGTATTCGATCGGTAAATGAGTGGTACAGGTATATGGCGCTCGTCAATACCAGCAGGATGATGGAGAAATAGACCCAACCCAAGGCATATTTCCCGCTCTTTAACCACGGATCTCGAGTATCAGCCTGTATTAGGCCTGGTGGACTGCTGGAATTGTAGGGTATATAAATTCGTTCGACTAAAGTATGCACGGTATCCTGGAATTTTCTTTCAGCCAGCGAAAGAGTCGCTCCCCATTGCTCTAGGGCGAGCGCTGCGCGCTTCTCCAGCGTAGTTGGAACCACGGGCATTTTGCTCTACTCTCGATATTGCCGAAGAGAGATACAATTGCCGAAGCTCCTGGGCACAGTTTCCTTTGCTCCTGCCGAATCTGATTTCTTCCGACCTAGCTGTTAAGCCGCAACCGAAGTGCACAGCGCGAAGACAGCGTAGTCATATGGCACGCTCCAGAGAATTCCCATGCACAAATTGGAATTGAGCTTCGTAATTTGGAAGGGAAGCAGCGGCTTTCTTCCTTTGGCCAGCAAAGATGTGCGGAGTGAAAGATGACAGGCGCAAGCTGGAAAAGCACAGCGCTGGGTATAAAGGTCTAGATTGAAGGAACACAAGGCGGCGGAAGGACTCGAGGAAGCGAACGTCGGCAATCCAGTGCGGTTTGATGCTGCGGTGAGGATGAGGCAAGTGGTACAAAAGGCACGATAGCGAATAGGTGAGATAGCGCTACATATATCGGGATCCCTTTTGGTGGAGCGGAGAAGGAGCAAGGATGGCACGCAAGGTCCAGTTTCGCGGCTGACCTATCGGGGCGGCATTGCGATGGAGTTGAACGGCACTATTGGAGAGAGCCGTGAGTTATTTGTGATATGGATGATGGGCCTCGCTTGGTCGCTTCTACGCTCACAGGGCCCACGCCATCACCTCAACGCCGTTCCCCATTCCTCCGAGCCTGCAGTCCGCCGTGGTCCACGGGCGCAAAGAACTGCGGTGACTTGCCATTCTGGCCGGCGGGGACGTCCAACCATTGCGACCGGCCTGGGCGGCTGTCATGGCCTCGACATTGGCCGCCGTGCACGTAGCTGCAAGTGGCGCATCCATGGGGGGGGGAGCGAGCTGCAGATGGCGTAACGAGGTTCGGTCCGTGAGAAGTCAGGCCCCACGACCGGCCATTCTCGTCTGTTGAATCCGCTGGCCTGAAAAAAATTATATGGATGACCTGCTTCTTTAAAGCTTACTTCGCTGACTCGACAGCCTTGAAATGCGGCGAACCCGAAGCTCGTTGAGCCTGTCAAACTTCGCTCTGCGTTTCCACGACACAGCAGTCTCGCGGACGAAGCTGCCAGTGGTGGGACTGTGCATAACTGTGCTTTGAGACACGCAAGTGGGCCAGCAAATGCAACAGGAAACGAGAGGCCATGAGTGCCGAAGCCGTTGGTTAGTGGGTTGCGGCGAGCGAGCCAATGCAGGGCCAACTGCATGGGAAATCTCGATTTCGAGGCTTGACTGGACGACAGAGAAGCTGCCATTAAGCGCCCGAACAAAGCATTGGCCACTGCTTATTGGCCCTACGGAACCCTGCCCCGATGACTCGCTCCCACCTGCCCACGCCCGTCGTACTACGTATATTCTCCCCATGCCATCGTTCACCACCAGAACCCAACTTCCGAACCCCGTGCTTCCCGAACACATGGGATTTGCATGTCATCTAAGGCTCTCGGGTGCCTGCGCGATCGCTATCACCGCTCGTGATTTTCTTTGCCCGCTCCTGCTCTCTGCAGCAACAACCTTGAAGCTATGTGCTGAAAAAGCGATCAATGCGTTTCATTCTTTGCTAAGCGCCGACCCTTTTCACCCAACGCGAGGGAAAGCTCATGAACATTTCTCCAGCCGCCAGCAAGCCCACGCTTATCGGCTTCTGAATCTGGAGTTTGACATTTTGACAGACGCCAGCTTCCAGGGGAAGCAGCCACTTACATGTATCGTTCTGATTTTGGAAACCTAAGCGCCAGCCTGTCGGTTTAAGGTCTTGACCTCATCACCATTTCGTGCAGTCATATAACGTTTCTGAAAATTCAAGCAATCGGCGCAGAGATCGGAGCAACGATGAACACATTTACCCCTGAGCCAAGGCTTAAATTCAACCTTTTCCGTCAGTTCTACCGTTGGAACCGCCATTGTGATGCCGAGAGTATCAAGTCACTGATAGTGCATGCGCTTCCAGCTCTGGACGACGTCGTGATGTTGACCATACACTCATCGTTTTCGATGGAGGTCTACCGCTGCTACCCCGAAAATGTGATCTCGTCTCCCTAATCTCGCATGCATGTTGTCATTGACTTGAGGGTTGGCGTAGCGTAGATTCTGAGTTGTGTTCACTCGAACAATGGTAGCCGATACTAAAACGTCAGAAGAAAGGCGGGATGAAAAGAAAAGGCGGGCCAGAGACATTAAACAGCATGTTGAATATGATGCGGAATTCCTAGCAAGGTGGGCATAATACTCACTCGCATCTTAAATATTCCCCAAATGGAGACCGCGAACGCAGTATAAAGAATATGGTGTAGTTTTAGGGTCCCAATGCCAATCAAATTCTGCGCTCCCAGAAGAAACTGGTTACCGACTTGCGGCTCCCATTGTCGGCCAAGCGAACTAGTCATACTTTCAAATCTAATGTCAGTCTGGCCTTGGGAATGGCCTCCGGACCGGAAGCATTGGTGAGTAGAGATCCATTTAGCATGCCTTACATCGACAAAACAGAGTTGGCCCGGATAGTGATTGTGTGTATCCTTCTGGGGAGTACTTGTGATATATCCATCAATTGAATATACATAAGACCGAAAGCTTGAAGTGTCGAGACCAGATGCGGCAGCTTCATACAACTTTTAGGTAAACCAAAGCTAATATTATCCGCCCTTCTCTCTCTTAGCATCTTTCAGAAATATAGTTAATTGCATGGTCAAAGTTCAATCCCATTGTTCGACTTCCATTGTAGCGTCGTATCCTGCTTATCTATGTTCGGAAATGAGGGTGGCTTTGAGGCTCCATTTAGCCCCACATTCTGCTTTATCTGTGACATCAAATCTTGAAGCTCCAAGCTGCTACACGCGACCAACTTTGATCCCGTCCTTCACCTCCATACTCTCACTACCATACCAGTTCTACAACCTCAAATGGGCGACGATTCAGACTCCGAGGCCACATTGGAGACATTGCCTGAAATATTGAAGAATGACATCTCTGTCAAGGTGGCTGGCGTGGACGTGGATGGAGTCCTTCGCGGCAAATTGATGGCAAAGAAGAAGTTCCTTTCGATAGCAGAAGATGGCTTCGGCTTCTGCTCTGTTATCTTCGGTTGGGATATGCACGATCAAACATACTTTCGAGAGCTTGAGATCAGCAATAAAGAGAATGGTTACAGAGATGTTATCGCGATTCCCGATCTAAAGTCGTTTCGTCGGATACCGTGGGAAGACAACGTCCCCTTCTTCTTGCTAAGCTTCTACGACCCCGTTACAATGGAATCTTTGAGCGCAGATCCCAGATCACTGTTACAGCGAGCAGTGGAGAAGCTGGAGAAGCACGGTTATGGCGCAAAAGCTGGAGGTAAGCTTGCAAGAAGATGCCTCATTGGCGGTTCGCTTCATGATAAGAGTATTTGTAGCTAATTGAATACAGCTGAATATGAATTCTATCATTTTCGAGCTCCTGCGAACACTCATTCTGCCGAGCGGAATTCCTCTACCACAGCTGCCTTCCTGAAAGAAAACCCTCCACATGCCCTTCCAGCGCTTACAGAAGGTATGACAGGATATAGCTTGACTAGGCCAGTGCACAATCAAGAATACTACTATGGCGTCTTCGAAGCATGCGAAAAGTTCCGATGTCCAATCGAAGGCTGGCATACTGAAAGCGGGCCAGGCGTATACGAAGCCGCGTTGATGTTCGATGAGATAAGAGAAATGGCGGACAGAGCCGCGTTATTTAAGCTTACAGTGAAGTCCCTGGGGAGCAAATTTGGCATCACGCCTTGCTTCATGGCGAAGCCGCGGGAAGGTCTTCCCGGTAACTCGGGACATATGCACGTATCTGTGGTTGATAAGTCCGGCAACAATCTTTTCTACCGCGGCGAAGAAGACAAGAACGCCAAGTGGGAGGATTTGCGGTGGCTGTCCGATCTTGGACGACATTTCCTTGCTGGTGTGCTCGACGGCCTTCCAGACATCATGCCAATTGTGGCACCAACTGTCAATTCATACAAGCGGCTTGTCGAGAACTTCTGGGCACCTGTCACGGTATCCTGGGGGCTTGAGCACCGAGCAGCATCAATACGTGTGATCACGCCTCCGTCGGCAAGTCCAAAAGGTACCAGACTTGAGGTTCGAGTTCCCGGAGCCGACACGAACCCACATCTTGTGCTCGCTGCGATTCTTGCGCTTGGATGGAGGGGTGTAGAGAAGAAGCTTGAGATCGAAGTCCCGCCATTAGGTAAAGGAGAAGATGTTGGAGGAGAATCGGATAAGGGGGAGCGACTCGCAAAGTCATTGAAAGAAGCTACGACCAAGTTCATGGCCAAGGACAGCGTTTCTCGAGAAGCCTTTGGAGATAAATTCGTGGACCACTTTGGTGGTACGAGAGAGCATGAGATTCGACTATGGGACGAAGCAGTTACCGACTGGTATGCCCCATTCGACCAATTCCACTTGATATTGCTGACATCTCGACAGGGAAATGAGAAGATACATCGAAATGGTTTAGCGAGTCGACTTTTGCCTTGAATTATACCCTTTTGTGCTAAAGGAACTGACAATATTCACCGTGATGGGTCAATGTACAAGGCATAGAGGTAGTGCGTGACTCTAAGTGTATCTACCATCTACTAGTAATGAAGAACGGATGTTCTCCTGTGAGCAAATTGAGCGGAGTGGGAGCCATCAGCCCGTGCTGTTTGTGTTTTTTTTGTTGAGGTCTGGTCTTCCTCTGCTCGCCATTCAAGCAATGAGCTGGTTTATTCTACCGTACTCCATAATCTATTCCGTAGCTGGCTTGGGAATTGTCAGCTGGTGGCGCTATTCCCGGTATCGCCGGCAAATGCTTTCTTAGACAGTCATGACATCAGGCAAAGTGAGAGCTCTAATTAGTATCTACCAATGGGTAGGGGCATCGCCCCACTGTGCGGTATCGTATACGGAGTTATGACAGACCTTTACTGAACCTCAGAACCCGAGCTTGCCATGCTAGCTTCTCTTTCTGCAACACCTCGAATTGCGTCAATTGCTCGTCGCACAACACGCTCACAACTTTTCCCAATCAGAGTTAGTCAAGTACCAATTGTACGGGTGAGATACGCTTGCAATATGTCTCTGCACTCGGCAGCTTGTAGGTCCTAGAGCTTTACCTAGCTTTGAATGCGATATGGAAGCTCATTGAGCTATCACACAGGTTGCACGGTTCCGCCAGTCGTACCCAAGGGCTACAAGGAAATGGGTAAATACGTCGAATATGACGGCCTGAAGACTTGTGTGTGCACCTAACGTTGTAACAGCGGCACAATTAACACCGTTCCAGATCAGACCGGTTCATCTGATGCCAAACATGGCATCCTCGTTGTTTATGACATCTTCGGCTACTTCCCGCAAACTATTCAGGGTGCCGATATTCTGGCGGCGGGTGATCATGAGAAACCGTACCAAGTTTTCATGCCAGACTTCTTCGAGGGTAACCCAGCCGACATCTCCTGGTACCCGCCGGACACAGCCGAAAAGGGCCAGAAACTGGGTGCCTTCTTCCAAGGCCCAGCCGCACCGCCAAAGACACTTGGGCGCATTCCGAAGGTTCTGGAAGCTATCAAGAGCAAAAATCCTGGCCTCCAATCTTTCGGCATCGTGGGCTACTGCTGGGGTGGAAAAATCGTCAATCTGAGCAGTCAAGAAGGCACGCCGTTCAAGGCTGCTGCCGCCGTCCATCCAGCAATGGTAGATCCCAACGACGGACCCAAGGTCACGATCCCCATTGCTGTTTTGCCATCTAAGGATGAAGACAAGACCGCTGTTGGGGAATACGAGAAGAACCTTAAAGTTGATCACGTTGTAGAATGGTTCCCAGATCAAGTTCACGGTTGGATGGCCGCTAGGTACGTTTTACAGTCATACATATGTCGCTGTTGGTCATGCATCCCATACTGACTTCTGCAGATCTAATCTTGAGGATGACAATGTCAAGAAGGAGTACGAGCGTGGCTACAAACTACTCCTAGACTTCTTCCACCAACACTTGTAAGTACGCCTGCACTAACGAATTGCTACTTCGTACGGTATGTGATGCCTTTCACCCCCCAACGGCTTCATTCTTCCGGCTACATCGCAGCATTAGGAATCAAGCTTCTCTGACAATTCTTTAGAGGCCCTAGCCCCTCCAAAATCTAAAACCTGGCGATTGAATGGTGTCATGAATTTGAATGCTTCGAATTGCGAAATTAATCTTCCGCTGTTGGTGATGTTTCACATAAGAGAAACCATTAAGATAAACTCAGAATGACTTCAGATACGTCCAAAACTACCTCCGATGCTCGGAATGTACTCTCATCCAATTATCAAAGTCGCAGGCGTGACAAATAACAGAAATCGCGTCTGAGGGAGAGAAATCCAGACCCACCCGAAGCTAAATTGTAAATGTACCGGACCACGCAATTTGTCAACGACCATCCTGCATTGCATCATCCGGGATCCTGATTCTCCACTGAGAATCTACCTAAGCTAACTTACGCAAAGCCCGAATCTTACCAATGGTTCGTCTTCCTCGGGAGATCCGCCTCACAATGTCAGCTGTATTCCGGTATGACCCCGCGAACCCCACTTGTCCACAAAATTCGAGAGTTTGCCGCCTTTTTCGCAATTGGATAACAAAGACATAACCTAAAGCATACCACTGAGGTTTCCGTTTCGATTTGGAAATTACCTTCAAGACTGATTAGCAACATGGCACCACTCCAGCCCGGCGATAAGTTTCCCTCTGGTGTAGTTTTTGAGTATGTATATGGAAGCACGGCAGGAGCAAAGAATAGCTGTACATGGCTTCAATTCATCTCCTCGCCAAGCAAATGGATAGGATAAAGTATTTTGACTGACAATATTGCAGCTGGGTGCCCATCACCGACTCCGATCCGACTAACTGCGGCCGCCCACAGCCGTACGATGCCAGCAAGAATTGGGAAGGAAAGAAAGTTGTGATTGTCAGCGTACCAGGTAAGAAGGCTTCGGCTCAAGAATGATTGCTATAAACAAGCTAATTCCTCTGAAAGGTGCTTTTACGCCCGGCTGCCAGGCTTTTCATCTTCCACCCTACATCCAAAAGCTCAGAGAACTTCAAAGCAAGGGCGTCGATGTGATTGCCGTGATCGCCTCGAATGATGCTTGGGTTATGAATGCGTGGGGAAAGGTGAACAAGGTCACTGGCGATGACATTGTATGTGCATTGATCTGAGAGGTGTGAAGTAGACACTGATGACACCACGTAGCTCTTCCTCAGCGATACAAAGTCGCTCTTCTCGAAGAATCACGGATGGGCCGCTGGTATGGGAGATCGGAATGGCCGCTGGGCAATGATCATCAACAAGGACGGAGTCGTAGAGTACGCTGAATGCGAAACCAACCCAGGACAGGTGACGGTAAGACAACTTCGTGCAATGACCTTAGAGACGATACTCACTTCGAACAGGTTTCCGGCGCGGACGCCGTTCTGGCGAAGTTGTAAAAGGAATTGCAAAAACAGAGCCACGGAGAAGGTATCACAAAGAGTCCGTTTGAGAAGAGGATCTCATGTTGTAGCAATATAGACTAGAACATTCAAAATCATTTTTCGAGCTCTGCGTCGTATGAAGCACTCCGTAATGAGCACATGTAATAAATGTAGCGTCGCAACGAACCGCGTCTTTCACGAAATCCAGAGCAGCAGATACAGGACGAATCGTTCGTCTCTCGCACAAATATCTGCAAATGAATGCAGAATTCGAGAGCAATAGCCACATAGAATAGATGAGGTTCTGCTTGGTTGTGCGATGAATGAAGAAAGGAAAGTTTGGGTTGCCGACCGCACAAATTTACGTCGCGCTCCCACGTGATAAATCCTACCAGGTAGAATTTCTTAACCTCGAATATCAGCTAGGTACCTACCTATCGTAATAAGTCTTGCAAGACTTCGAACGCTCATCATCATGGAGATAGACGACGACACAATACCACCAGAATCATCTGGACCGCAAATGGTCAAGACCGGAGGTGAATTAGACAACACCGAGTGGGATGTGGTGATTGCTGGTACCGGCATTCAGCAATCTTTACTTGCGTTGTGAGAGCTCCCATTTCGTCAGGAAATGCAAAATATCTGACTGACGCAGCATAACTTGAAGAGCTTTATCTCGCTCCGGCAAACGAGTATTGCACATAGACAAGAACGACTGGTATGGCGGCGCCGAAGCTGCATTCAGCCTGGATGAAGCTAAGGATTGGGCGGCAACGATCGGTGAAAGTCCCAGTTCCCTTCACGGCTCCCTCTACTTCGACGATGCCTCAATCGAGCGGCCAGAACCGATATCTGATCAAGACCACGAGCCAAGATTATCCTTCTCTCGTGCCTACAGCCTTGCACTCGCACCCCAAGTTATCTACACTTCCGCTCGTCTCCTCGATGTAATCGTTTCCTCAAAGTCACACAGACAACTGGAGTTTCTGGCTATGGGTAGTTGGTGGGTTTATTCAAGGCATGATGCAGTGCAGAATGAGCCGAGTAGTAGCGTAGACAAAGAGCAAGAAGCGAACGCGTCAGAGGCAAGCACGGCAAGTTCGAGTAAATTGCTCAGGATTCCGACAAATCGAGAAGATGTCGCGTTCTCAGACAGTGGTATTGACATTCGCGCCAAACGCTCTTTGATGAAGGTACTGCGATTCATCCTAGACTTTGAAGAGCAGAGAGATTTCTGGGATTCGTACAGAGATTCATCGTTCTCGGAATTTCTCTCCTTGCACTTCAAGCTCCCACAAACTCTTCAGCCGCTACTGATCGCCTTGACTCTCACTCCTTTTCCTCCCTCGAAAACTACTACCGGTTATGCACTTCCACGAATAGCTAGGCACTTGCGATCGACAGGCAAGCTAGGTCCCGGATTTAGCTCAGTAGTTCCCAGATGGGGAGGAGTGTCTGAAATCATTCAAGTAGCCTGTCGAGCTGCCGCTGTAGGTGGTGCTACCTACGCGCTCGATAGAGGGATTAACAGCGATGCGGGTGCAGTATGGGCTGACGCAGGCGAAGGTACCGCAAAATCACGGACTTTGGACAACGTACAAGTGGGACTGGAGGGCGAGGGAGCCGTTAAGACCAATTGGATTGTTGGCGACGAGAATGACATGAGTATCTTTCAAGAAACCACAAAGTATGAGGAGGAGGAACGGCCGTCTAACGACGTCCCGTCTGCGCTAACCAAGGCCATCGCAATAGTATCTTCTCCACTGAAGTCGTTATTCCCAGTGGTCGAAGGAGCACAAGCACCAGCAGGTGCAATCGTTGTCTTCCCAACTGGCAGCCTTACGATATCAGACCAGGAGCTCAAGTCAGACGAAATACCACCAGTCTACCTGATCATCCATTCGAGTGACACCGGAGAGTGCCCGGCCGGACAAAGTAAGTTGAATCACATCCCATTTGGAAGTCGCATGATGACAAGTCTAAAATTTCCTTATCTACATTGTCTGCAACATCATTGCTGATTAAAAGTAACAACCTGATGCGAACCCTACCTTCCTACCTTCCTAATTTAAGGATTACTCGTCAAGATCTAGGCTAATGTTGTTCAGGTGTGCTATATGCCTCAACTGCTCTATCGAAAAGACAAGGGAAGCCTCTACTCAGGTTGGCAGTGGAGGAGCTGCTTCGTATTGCTGGAGATTCTATGCCACCTTCTGTCCTTTGGCGTGTACAATATGAGCAGCACAATAATGAGAAGCGGAGGGATCCGAGCGCGAAGCATTCGGACAGCGAACATATCGCGTTTCGGCTCCTCAAGTTCCCTGCCCCTTCCCTGGATCTGGTCTTTGATGACGGCGTGCTCGACGCAGTCAAATGGGCATGGCTAAAGATTATGGGAACGGAAGCAAATCCCGATGAGTTTTTAGTATTTCCAGATCGAGAGGGAACTGGAGAGGAGGATCTGATGGAGATTTGATAGTCCGAGTTATATCCTCAGAGTTCTCGCGCGAATCATAAACCTGTAATTCGCTGACTTTACGCGATACCAAATCATGGCTATCTACCGTATTTTGACTCTGCACATTGTATGATTCTCCATTCGGATGCGAAGGGAGCGGAGTTAAATATTTACGAACCAAGCAATTGTCTCGATCGAATGACAACTAATATGTAGATGGACCTGGGACAAATTAACGCTGAGTAATCTTTTGAAGGCTCACCCTTCCGCAAAGCTTCCGCGTGAAAGTTTATTTAATTCAACTATGTAGCCAGTGTTGCCTCTACACAAGAACAGCAACACCATTGAAAAGAGAATCCAAGTTGTAAGAACCGTCACATCGGAAAAGAACCCTTTGAACTCAAAATGTCTCTGGTACCACCGTTCACCGCCGAAACGGCTCACCTCAAAGTCAAGAAAGCACAAGACCTTTGGAACACTCAGTACGAGCCCACCACCGCGCCTTTTGCCTCATCATCCACACTATAGCACCGTCTAACCCATACGTAGGAACCCCGAAAAGATCAGCCTGGCCTACACGCCAAACTCGATCTGGCGCAATCGCGACCACTTCATCCAAGGCCGCGAGCAAATCGTGGCGTTCCTGACGGCCAAATGGGCCAAGGAAAAGAACTACCGGCTGCGCAAGGAGCTGTTCGCTTTCACGGACAACAAGATCGCCGTGCAGTTTTGGTACGAGTATCAGGATGCCAGTGACGGCTTGAAGTGGAAGCGATGCTATGGCCTTGAAGACTGGACCTTCGCCGAGGACGGGACTATGAGGAAGAGGCAGATGAGCGGGAACGATGTCGTTCTGAAGGACGGTGAGAGGTGGTTTACTGAGGACGTTGAAGATGTTAATACGGTACACATCTCGGAGGCACATTGGTGAAGGGTTTGCGGAGAGCATGCTATGCCGTAGGTAGCAGTGGACTCATGGATAAGGCCATGGCAGTTGAATCCTTCGCTTATGCTCGTTCTGAGGTGCGGTTGCTCTCTTTCGGTGTTCTTGAGATGAGGACGCTGTTTGAAGCCTTTCATATCAATGAAATCCAAACGATTCCAATGTTTAGGCGGGAGGTGTATCGTGAATCACCACCAGGAGGAATTTCAAGTCTGTAACTTATGAGAATTTTGACGGCGGCTGTCCAAGCTAGAGACACTAACTCGGAACGATGACAAGCTCATTCTTTTTCGTCCGAAGCCGCAGCAAGCGTAGCTCATCGTCGCTGTCCAGGCTGTCTACCATAGAGCCAGCGGCTTCGACAAACTTCAAAACCAATCGAGCTATGTCTTCCGCACTCTGTAGTCCGCTAGGGCGAGTCCCATTCGTGTATCCATCCAACGTGTCATCAGTCGATGCGGCGAGAGTGCTGTTAAGATTGGGATTGCTGCTCTTGGAGATCAAGCCCGAGGTGCGAACAATTGCTCCAGTATCTCGAGAAAGCATTAAAGTACTCTGGACACCAGGCTTTTGGCTGAGTCGCGTAAGATGGGCTAATGCTTCTTCCGGCTGCGGACCGTTAGTAGCCGTAGGAGGTTAGGATTTGATTGAGAATCTCACAGTTGTATCCACCATGGCTGCCAGAATCAATTCAAGTACCTTCAAAGTACGGAATCAGTTTGCGTTGAGAGCTGCTCAAGATGTCTGTTTACTGAAGATTTCAACTCTCGACAGGGTAGAGGTAGTCGCTTAATTGCCACCACACCTCTCCCTACCCTGTCGCCTAAAGTTCAGCCTTCTCTCTGGCTCTCTCTCGCTCCAAGTGAATCCGCTTCAAGTGACCTGCCAAGTGAATTGCAGACGCGTCAGACACGTCACAATTGATCACCATGCAAAATCCTTGTACACGACAGTTGACTTTATGCGATCAAATTGAACCGTCAAGCTGCAACACAATTCTCACCAAACACGCTACTACATCTGACAAGTTTGATCTCTGCGAAGAGGAAATTATCCAGATCCTGCGAGTGTCCGTATGACCTTGGCAAGGTGTGGTAGCTGAGGAACGTCAGGATCAGAATGGCGCCGCTTCTGAGTCCTGGCAATGATATTGGGGCAAAGACCAAGGACGACATCAAATCTCAAAACCAAAGCTCCCGTCATGGAAACATACAGCGTAGAGGTTTCTCGCATCTCGCTGCCCGCTCAGAGATGATTTCAGAGCTAGGTAAGTAAAAACTACGACAGTCCATTGTTCAGACTACATGCTAACTAGCTCTTCAAGACTCCAGACGAGAAGATGATACGACTGAAGATGAAAGCTTCAGTGGCGACTTTGATGAGGAATACTCCATTCTAGGTCATGAAAGCGACGGCGACGAGGATAACGATGTCGTATTTAAGAGCAGACCAACGTTCCCTGAGTCTTCAATGCACCAGATTCCTATTGGGAAACTGGTAGAGATGCTGGAGCAAGGGATGATCGACGTTGCACCACAATATCAAAGAGACGCTGTATGGTCCGACGACCGAATGATTGGACTAATTAATTCGGTCATGGACAATTATTACATTCCGCCTCTCGTTTTTGGCACCGTCGCGAGATCAGAGGAGAAGCTCGTATGTATCGATGGTAAGCAGCGGCTTACATCGATAAAGAAGTTCGTCGACGGTTTGATACCATGCACGGATGCTCATAAAAGCAAGTGGTATTTCAAAGAACCACAGACGACCGATAAAAAGAGGAGGCTAAAGCTGCTGACTGTGCAGGTCCAGAAAACCTTCCTGTGCAAAACGTTGACATACTGTAAGTTCGCGGGCTTGTCTCGTGCACAACAAGAAGATCTCTTTCGTCGAGTCCAATTAGGGCTCCCTCTGAGCTTAGCAGAACGACTTCGAGCTCAGACAGGCCCCTGGCAGGGTCTGGCAAAACAATTCGAAAAAACTTTCGAAGAAATACTCAACTTGTCCGGCAATCACCGAGGGAAAGGATTCCAAACCTTACTACTCAGCTTTGCCCAGGTTATCGAGACGGAGAACAAGACTCCAGGCAGTTCGTCTGCTATACAATCAGGATCAGCGCGTCTCCAGAAATTCATAAAGGATGTTGATGCTCTTACGCCGTCACGCCGATCTAAACTAAGGAAAATATTCACGACCTTCAAAGAAATTGCCGCCCAGGATGTGACAATTTTCAGAAACAATGGATACGAGAGATCCAAAAACTTTACAACAGTCGAGCTGATTGCCGTGGCCGTCCTCATATCCACATGCGGCGAGCATATGACCAACGACGGGCTTCTTCGAGCCATTCGCGACATGCGAGGGCATGTACGCCAGAGGTGTCACGATTTGTTCGCAAACGACACAACATGGAGAGTATTGTGGAGGTTTATCCAGACTGTGCAAGTCTCTTCAGGAGCTCTGTCTGGTGTAAAACCCGAGCCGATGGATGACAAGAAGATCATTGTGCTCTCCGATGATGATGACAAGATCATTGTACTCTCTGATGACGACTTTCAGAACGGAAAATTGGGTCCGCGTTCCAGTCCCTCTCTTCGTCGAACTTCAGAAATGGACCATCAAAATCCTTTGAAACAACAGAGAAAGTCGCTAATTGTGAAACTCCCACTAAAGCGAAAAGTACGATCCAGAAGATCAGCAGGAGAAACGGTGCCTAGACAAAGAATATCATCAAAAGTCTCCGGAACCACCAATTCGAATGCCTGCAAGGCTTCTGGAGACGATAAAGAAGACTTCCCTGATGACTCGACCGCTTCAAGCGGTTACAGTACACATTCGGAAGTACTACGTAGGCCGGCAGTGCAAAAGCGTCGAACACGCATTCCTAGTAGCTCAGGAGAATCAACCATGCGTAATTCACCATCGCCGAACCCAGTTCCTACGGCAGGGGCTGGGACAGTGAATGGTCTTCGGGCGAGAGCTCCTGTCTCTCGGGGTTTGAGAGTCGAGGACGCCGATTCCACTGTTATTAAGCACGAACCAATAATATTTGGAGCCGTTAGTAACAGTGCGAGAGAACTTGCAGAGAGCTGGCCGAGAGTAAAGGAGGAGCGTGAGAAGGAGGACGCACAGAATATCTAGCTTGATTGTATGTGGAAATGCTCTCGATGGTTATGGATCGCTATGAAAGATTGATGCATAGTGGGTATTGCACAGAAACAGTACGCCTTCCATGCAAGGACTACGTCCATGATGCTAGACTGGCTTTAGACATGTAATAGTCTAATTGCTACACGGTTGACCGTGCTTAGTGTTTCTCCGACCTAGATAGCATGCTTCTTCTTCGTCTTCGTCGTCGAAGCCGGTTCGGAGCTCGAGATATTGCTCTTCTATATAGTAGTTAGCATCTAGAACCTGCGAAGCCAATGCTTAACATATCGCAAAGCAAATGCCATGACTCCAGTCTTAGAAAAAAGCAAGAATCGACCTACCGCATTATCACCGCCCCACCCTAAGATATTTGCTATGCCCTCTCCCTTCCTCCACAGGTCTCCATGCCCGAGCTTGATAATCCCCTTCGCAAGTCTATACGCCGCCGCGCCATCAACATAAGGCAGCCGTATAGGAGGCGGAATCGAGGTGCGGACAAGCGCGGGCCACCGATCGCGACAAACGGCCTTCGCATTGCAGAGAGCGCGCAGGCCCTCCTCCGCAGCAAAGCGACCATAGCCACTGCCCTTGGCGCCGCCAAACGGCAGCTGCACGGCGTAGTAGGCAGCGAAGTCGTTGACAGCCACCATGCCGGCGCGCACGCCGGCCGTCACGGCCTCGACCTCCGCGCCCGACCCAAACACCGACGCGCCCAGCGCGTACCCCGTGCCGTTGGCGAGCGCCACCGCGTGCGCCGCGTCGTCGGCGCGCATCGCCAGCGCCACCGGCGCGAACAGCTCCTCGCGCGCGATCGCCATCGCGCCCGTCACGTCCGCCAGCAGCGTCGGCGCGAAGTAGTGGCCCTGCGGGTACTTGGGGTGGGCGTGGCGCCGCCCGCCGGCCAGCAGCCGCGCGCCCTGCTGCACGGCGGCCGCGATCAGCGCCTCCAGGTGCGCGAAGCGCGCGGCGGAGATGCAGGCGCCGACGTCGACATTTGCGTCGCTGAAGCGGCCGAGGCGTAGCGACGCGATGATGGGCGTGAGCGCGTCTACGATGCGCGGGTAGATGGCGGGCGTGCAGATGATGCGCTCGATGCCGACGCAGTTTTGGCCCGCAGATTGGAACACGCCGCGGATCAGTGTTGCCACGACGCGGTCGATGTCGTTGACGGAGTCGAGGACGATGGCGGGATCCTTGCCGCCGAGTTCAAGGCATAACGGCGTAAGAGATTTGGCGGCGGATTTGGCGACATGATGGGCAACGGGCTGTGAGCCGATGAATGTAAGGTGTGAGATGCCTGGATGTGCAGTTAGGTGCTCGGCGACGTTTGGCCAGCAAACGATAGATTGGACAAGATTGGGATTATGGCCGCATGCTTTAAGTGCGCCGCGAACGATGCTGCACCAATACGATGACGACCATGCTGTCAGTTCGGAGCCTTTGACTACGATAGCATTGCCAGAGAATAGAGCTGAGATGACTGGACCGATGAAGTTGTGAAAAGGGTAGTTCCAGCTCACACAAGCTGCCACAACTCCTAGTGGTTCCCAGCGGACTTCATTGATCTTGTACATCATGAGTAGGCTCGTTGGTCTTCGTTCCGGCCGCAAGGCCTTTTCGCCATGATCGAGGGTCCATTTTAGTTTCGCGGCAGTAACCATGACTTCTCCAAGTAAAGCATCGACCATTGCCTTTCCAGAGTCGACGCAGGCGACATAAGCTATCTCATCCTGATGATCTAGTACGTGTTGTAGCAACGTCTTGAGCACCTTACGTCTCTCAGCAAATGTAGTCAAAGCCCAAGCTCTTTGTGCCTCAGAAGCCGATTCAATGGCTCGATCAACGCCATTATTTGTCGCTGGATTGACAATACCAAGATATTGGCCGGTAGCGGGATCGTAGCATCGGATGGCGGAGGAACCTTCAGTCTGTTTATGGTCAGAATGATATTGCAATGGCTGCTTTGTCTTTTTTCTCTTCTTGCGAGCTCCTCCGATTTTTGTGGCAGCTGATAGTATTACCTTGATAGTTGGTGTATCCAAATCACTCCAGTCAACGCCCTCTATAGCCACTTCCGGACGATTGCAAGTATAGGAGACCGGTTTTTCATCGTCTGTTAACAGGGAGACGATATACCACATCAGCCATCCCAGAGCGCACGCGAAGGCGTAGAGGGTCAATGATACGCCGCTTGGCATTTGGAACTCTGGTAGAGCCTCCATTGTCTCAGAGGAAGTGCAGCTTGGAAAGAGCGAGCAGCTTTCAAGATGCGATGAGGCGCATGAACGAAGTGAAGTTGGCACGCCAAAGACGCGAAATCCCGTGCAAACGGGGAGCAAAATTTAGTGGGGCCACCCCGCCAACCCAAGGTTAGCGGCAAAAGCTCTAAAGCTTCCCCTCCACCACAAAGCAACAACAGTACGTTCGCTCCCATTCTTCAAGACATTTACTGCGCTTCAACTCAATTGACCATCCAACAACAACCAATTGATCACCACCACACTCCCTCCAACCGTCCAATCCCACCATGCCCTCAGCACTCATCCTCCTCGCCGACGGCAGCGAAGAAACCGAGTTCGTAACGACGTACGACATCCTCGTGCGGGCCGGCATCTCGACGCAGTCCTGCGGCGTGAACCTCCAAGCCAGCTACGCGACGTAAGCCCAAACCTCCACAGCGGCACCGCGCCCCTCACAACGTAGCAGCTGCACGCGCCACGTGCGCATCATCCCCGACACCACGACACTGCCTTCCACGCCCACCACCGACATCCTGATCCTGCCGGGCGGTGCGCCCGGCGCCGCCACCTTCGCAGCTGACGCCGGCGTGCAGCGGCTCATCCGCGCGTACCGCGGCGGCGGGCGGGCCACGGCGTTCATCTGCGCGGCGACGACGGCGCTGGCGGCGGCGGTGGCGGGCGCAGACAACAAAGACGGCGAGGCGGCGCGGCGGGTGCGCGTCACGAGCCACCCCGCTGTCAAGGAGCAGCTGGTGGCTGCCGGGTGGGAGTATGCGCCGGATGCGGAGCGCGTGGTGGTGGATGGAGGTGTGATCACGAGTCGCGGCCCTGGCACGGCGCTGCTGTTTGCGCTGACGATTGTTGAGGTGCTGTGTGGGGCTGCGAAGAGGGAGGAGGTTGCCGGGCCGTTGATTTGTGCGAGCGAGTTGTAGGGAGGAGGGACATTGGATTGTTATGGTGCACGCATCCATTGGGAATGGAGTCTGGCCTGCCTGTGCAGATACAAATTGATGATTGATAATATATACGCATAGCCGTATCCAACGCCGCTCTGAAGCTCTGATTGAGTGTAACGCTGAAAGTCGATAGGGACTGACGGTTAAACAAGATCGGTCAGATGGCGAATATGGAAAAAGGAATGAAGTCTTGAGACATAACTGGGCCTTCTTAGAAAACCAACCTCCGATAAGAGCCACAAACTCGCCATACCGGAGGTGATATGCCTCCAGAAGAATTGGAATGGAAGCAGCACCGTCGCATCATCTGTCAAAGGAACGGATACAGCCTCTGCATCTTTTGAGATGTGTTAGCGAGCCGCATTATGACACCGTCCGACACCACCTTAACTGATTTGCACGAAACCTTGACGCAGAGAATCCAATTCTGAGCGGAACTGACCGATCCTGGTGTCAACATCATATGCCGTGCCAGGTTGTTCGAATGTTTCTTCCATGATCACATTGACAGCGCCGCCGCCTTTCTTGAAAGATCCTCCGATGCTTCCCTTGATGGTTTCGGCGAACATGTCGGTAATGGAGCCCTGGGTGGCGAGACCTTCCACGCTGCATTCAGTGTCATGCCAAGTGATTTTCAGGTCTGTGAGCTTCGGCATTGACAAGACCAGTTCCTTGATCTTTTCGGCTCTCATGCTGAGCACGCTCACGAGCAGATCGGGAGCGAGATTATCCTTGTTGGTCTGTATCCATTCGGTGTCCCATACGAAGTCGATTCTGACCCGTTTGAAGTGTTTGAGTGGCGTCAACGTATTGGAGATTAGCTTGTCGAGTGTTTCCTCAAACATAGAATAATGCGGGAAACCCATTGTGGCATCGAAGATTATTCCGGCAGTCGCATAGACATAATTGTATGCTTCTTGGTAGATTTGACGGCTTAGAAGAAGGAGGTTCACAGGGGGTGGTGACTGATCAAGCTTGTACATCTTGACGGTATGGCGATATTTCGTACGTCGCTGTACCATTGTGCTGGTAACTGTTCTAACCGGTACTGAAGCTGTAACAGGAACAGAGCTGACTTGCGTATTGGAAGCTGGTTGGGTAACCTATTGTAAGGTTAGTACGCGCCAAGCTCGAGAGTTCTATTACTCTACGGATGGGAGCTCTTACCTGCGTCGCGTCGACCATCGTCACATCCTCACTGTGACCTTGTGTACGGTTTTGGCCACTTCCGTTTACCACCGCGCTTTGATTGTTGCCAGCTGTTTCTTCAGCCGCAGCTTCATCCCCATCGCTATCCTCGTCTTCTTCGCCCTCGTCCTCCTCATCTTCTTCGTCCTCGTCCTCCTCATCTTCTTCATCTTCTTCTTCGCTGTAAGCGGGGTAACTGACGAAGGTTGGTGTAGACGTGTCAATATTGGGGTCAATCTTCTCGAACCAGACTTTGAGTATGAAATCGGTATCCCGAAGGGCAACAAAATGGTAGATTCGATGACGAATTTCCACCGGGAGCAAGCCTAGCAGTCCGAGCTGCTTATTCTGCGTGACTGGTTCCGACATGGCGCTAATTCTCTCGTGAATGCTGTCAATCGGGGATACTTGAAGATGTGGCAAGTCGTGACTTCGAGTTAGGTGCGGAAATTCGCTGAATCTCGCTGTTGCAGAGAAATTCGTGTAGTTGTATAAGAATATGGCTGAAGTGAAGTGAGATGCGGTTACGGATGTGCCGTCATAAGGCTGAAGGCGGTTTGCTTCATATCAAACCGAAAGCCAGCAAAGCCGTCGTTTAAAATGTCATGAGCAAGATTACCAGTAACGGCAGCACAAGAAATACCCGAGTAGACTTCGTGAGAGAAGTATGACTGAAAGTTGAAAAGGCTGTGGACCGACGTTGAGCGGTGATTCCGTTCCGATTACACGAGCAGGTAGATGCAAGGCTACCCGCGCCCCGATAGGCAGAAACCTATGCAACACCTCAAAACAGGGATTGCTGGCTGTGCTTGATTATATCCGCAGCTAGGCTGATCATCAAAGCCCTTGCTAGTGCCGTTCAAAAAGTATATTAATGAAGATTGATTTGCTACGGAAGTGGACGTGAACTAGGATGGAATACGAAGTAGAGTAGAGGGAGAGTACGGAGTACGATACGATACGATCCCGCACATCAAGCAGGGACGTGCACTGAACCTGGGTAAAATAATCACCACCGCCTCGATAACTACCGTACATCAACTTCACGGCCAGTAGCACAGCCTTTATTCGGATCAATGTCTAGAGCCTTTACTCTTCGCCATCTTTCTGGCCCTTTCAATCCATTCTTCGCCCACGGTTTCCGCGCTTCCCACCTCTCTGGCCAAAATATCTCGTACTATCTGCACCCTCTCCTCGGCTGATTTGCCTTTATTATGACAGTGTCGGCCAATTACAGCCACATTTCTCGTGCTCGGTATCCTCAACACTTCCTTCTCGACCTCGAATCCAACCTCCACCGCTAGTGACGAGACATACGCCGTCAAGGAAGCATAAGCGGAAGGCTGCTTTGACGCGTTCTTAGGTCTGGCTAATGTACCCGTAGGCGGCCCAGGTCCTTCTTGTTCCGTAATTCTTGCAGGTGAGCTGCGATCTTCTATATGCTCCTCGTGTGGCGCCTCAGCCTTGATCGGTGCGAGTGGATTGGAACGCGGAGGCTGATCCGGACGGTTGTGAAAGCGGCAGCGAGCACCGGCGAGATTGTGGCTACAGCAAGGGATGGCGATGAATGGAGCGCTGTTTAGATAGGCAAGGAGCGGTGTCCAGGCCGTGAGTTCATCAGCGTGGTTCGAAATGATGAATGTCCCTTCCGGGAATGTGCCGTCCTGAAAGACGCAATCCTCAACTGTTGTCAGAAGGGAATTATCGTGAATTACTGACGGAACGAGGATATTCTCTTTCAAGTTTTGCTGAATGCTCGTCGAAAAGGTACTCCAAGTCTTCCGTGATCGGGCGTCGAAACCCCATCCTGAGTAGCCTTCGGAATTCAAAATGTAAACCAGTATGCCATTCCCACATCCAATGTCGACAAAGCCAGGATATGCTGACTTATTCGATGGCTCTGCATTTCCTTCGACACCGGCCACATCATGCTGCAAGCCATGATCGGGATTGAAGATGTACATAAGATGCCAGAGCTCAATCAAAAAGGCTGCAATGCCTAGATCTTCGAAGACGTGTTTGCCCGGATCCGTCTGTTCCACCCAACTTTCGATCAATTGCTTCGCATATTTGGTCTTTAGTCTTGTATACGTGTCTTGAAACTTCTTCTGTTGGACGATTATGTCATGGTGTACTCGTTTCTGGTAACCAGCTAATCTACCGACCCCATGCCTGTGTACAATCTTCAGAAAGTTATATGCTACACGGTTGAGCTTCGTGTCTACTATCATGTCTGGAAACAAACGAAAATGGAGTGATAGCGCTCCAGATGAAGTTTTCGAATGCCATTCATGCTGTACGGCAAAAGCTGAAACGTTCGGATGATAATAAGGGACCTCGGAGCCCGAAGAGACATGCGGAATGTAGACTATAAGGTTACGCTCGTAGTCATCCCCGATTTGGTTGAAGATATGACAGGTTTCGACCAATGCCTTGTCCAACTGCGGATTTCGTGGGACTTGTTTGACAACGAGCGTTCTACACCATTGGTAGCCTGGGAAAGAAACCCAAATCGGTCTATACTCCGCTTTCATATACTTGATAAAGTGGTCGAATAGCTCTGCTTCAGGATTTTCAGCGACGTTGGGAGAATTTTGGCTGTCCCACAATATCTCAGCTCGAAAGACGTAGGTCGAAGTTATGTTTGGATTCTTGAGAATGTTGATCATAACATCCAGAAATATTTCTGGTTCGAAGCGACATGGTGATGCCATAGCAGATTCCCATAGCTCTTCAGGAAGAGAAAAAGCTGGCCTGTTTGTTCGAAGATCCACCGATGCGAAGGTGCTTCCGATCTCTGCAATTTCTGCCATGCTCTTTCATATCAGTCTATCGGGCGATAGGTTAAGAAACGTCAAATTTTTGTCGCATAAAGCAGTAATGGAGTTCAGCGTGAAGTACAGAGTACTTTACCATGTTGTCGCGCTGCAACTGAAGCGGGTAGGGCGACAACTTCATCGGGACACCTGCATATGTGGGTGTTACCTTGGACAGTCAAAACCGTCGAGATTCAGTTCCAATTCGACCACAATTCACAGCGAAACAAGGCTCTTCCTTGGAATTTAGAGAATGGTATAGACTTTTTTTCACATTCAATTCCTATTGTTCTCGCGCCTTGTAACCCACTATTAGGGTAGTTGTCTATAATACTGAATGAAGAAGCGCTGTGCTAGAATCGCAGAACGAAACTAGATACCCAAAAGCTCCATCACCGAATCCAAAAAGGAATTGAGAAAATGGATATATGGTGAATAGGCAACAAAATCTGCCGAATCGAAAGATGGTACGCAACATCATCTAGAAGGCAATGCCATTCTTCTCATCAATGTGTCTGTATCGTTCCAGCTCGCCACGATATTTGATAACCATTTGGACGCAGAGGAGAAGTAGAACATCGACACCGACTATGCCAAATGCAGCTGTGAAGATCAGATCGAGGTAGATGTTGGCAAAGAGCGCGAAGGGACCAACACAGGCTTGCGTAGCAGCGGCAGTTGCCGAGTTCGGGCATGTAGAATCGGTAACAAACGGTGGCGAGGTGCTACTCAAGTAGCCGCAGCATTTGAACTAAGTATTTGTCAGCCAAAGCCTCGAATGGCGCACAAGTTGTGTTCTTACTCGTGTTTGAAGCAAATCTTGCACATTCGACGTCTGCTCTCCCCAGACAACACCGAGGTTGGTGCGAGTCTTCAGTGTGTGGAACCAGATGAATAGACCGAGAGCGAGTGTGAAGGCGGAGCAGCAGACGATCAGCCAGGCTTGAATCTTGAGCCAGGCGCGACTCATCGGCATGGCGAGCGCTGGTAAAGAGACGAGGAATGTGGCGAAAACGAAAATTGCATTTGCAATGCCGGCTGGACAAGTCTTGTAAGCTTCCGAATGATATTACAAGCTCCACAAATCAGTACCTGTCAATGGAGTCTCAGTGCTGAGTAGCAGCTGGTATGGTACATTCGAAGTCGTAGACGTTGAGTTTTTCACTTGTTTGCCGATGAGAGAGTAGCCGAGAAGCAGGCCGCCGCACATCAGGAAGAGGAAGTCAACGGCCAAATACGTAAGCATGAGTTTGTTCATCGTGAGGAAGTGAGGACGAGCGTGGGCTCGCAGGATTCGGACGAAAGGTGTGGTTTCAGTAGGGAGAGTGGCCGGTCGACGGCCAACTGATTGTGAAGTGGTTCAACGAATGTAACTGCTCGAAAAGAAGGACTCCCAGAGTTGTGATACCACAGCGGATCGCCTGCGTCTCGCGCTTGGTGTGGTGATCAAGGCAAAATCTGCATGCAGAGTTATGGTGAAAGAATGAATGAATGAATGAATGAGATGACGAAGCAACAAGGAAACACGAAAATGATAGGACCTCTTGGCGAAAAGAACGACGAGGTGAGGCGAGTATCAAGGGGTTCAGGGCATTGTGCTGGAGGTGACGGTGCCCGCGGTGGTCGGACATGAGGTGTTTCAAAGCCGTGTTAGTGAAGAAATGTTTTGGTGACGACGGTGGGATTCGTTTCTGGGCCCATTTTGGCCCATCTAGAGGTCTACAATGCTGACGAACCGATCAAACTTCAGTTTCTGGAGCTCAGCAGATGGTGCTCCGTTGCAAACCAGCGCTTCTACATGTGCGGCAAAGCTGGTATGGGGCAATCAAGTGAGCGTGAAGCTGAGAGAGAGCCGTATCCTCTCAGCGTCGCGGAAATGGCAGGATGGTGGGGAGTTTGAAACGCTGGAGCTAATACATACGCCGTTGCAGACTCCTGAACTCGCAAAAAGGACATGGGAGGCAACGCGTTACCTGCCTCGGAATGATCCGAGACGTTGGATGGGCCGAGAAAGGAGCGTCGAGTCTTTTCCAGGCGGCAAGGCATAAAATGCTGAGTCATGCTCTGAGAGCCGCATTTTTCAGCGGCACGTGAGGTGGCTCGCGCTCGCTAAGACGACATTTTACCGCCCGTCCAAAAGCAGAGGCAGGGATGGCATGGAGGGCACATTGGGAAGATCAACGCCAATCTGCTTGCAACCCAAGTTCAACCGGAAGAAGCACCGTCAACGTGCAGGCCGGTGGATCTGTCTAGTCCTCTTCAAGCAAGTCGCAGTGGCCCATGGTCGTTCGGTTACGCTGAGACTTTCTACCGCGCTGCTAGTTCTACCAGGCCGCCATTCACCATGGCTCTCGTCAGCGCGCGGACAAATCCGATTCGAGTCAGACCCAGGCATGGGAATGTCGCACGGCGGATGGCAGTGGCTGGTTGCTGTGTGGAGCGGTTAGGGCTGCGATGTGCGCGCCTGTGATGAGCCGACGATGCTGGGAACATGAGAAAAAGCACACGGGCGGTATGGGCGGCAGTTCGGTAAGGCGGTATCATCGATGGCTTGACTGCAAGTGTGCAAGTGTACATGTTACCAATCGGGCTGGATGGGAGGAGGTGATCCGTGGATGCAGGCGATGGAACGGACGACGACCAGCCAGCCCACGGGTAAATTACAGCTACACTTGGTGCGAGACTAGCATCGTCTGGCAGCGCTAGCGGAGCTTGCACACGCACATCCTCAGCGTTTCGCGGCACATGCTCCAGTGCTATCGCCAGGCGCAGTGCGAGTGAGTGCGCAGTGCCTGCCAGTGCCCGTCACCGTCCCCGGCAGAAAAGGAAGGATTTGGGAGGTTGGGAGGGCAGACCCGCCAATTACCGCGCACGCACTAACGTCGAGCCTCCATCCACAGTCCATCGTTCAGCGTCCACGCTTTTCACGCCCATTCCAACCCATCAGGCTGGCCCGCTTGGCAGGCCGAGAAATACCTCGCCGCTGCCTTCCATTCCCCAGTTGGCCTTTTCTCAGTTTCACCTTCCCCATCTCGTTCCCAAACTAAACTTCTCTCAGACAGCCCTCGACAGAAGGCTGCGCAACGTCTTCCCATACCAGAAGAACAGCGTCGTTGTGCTGCAGTGCTTGATCCCCGATTCAGCTAAACGGAAAAAAACGAAGGTAAGCAGCTTTCCGCTTTCTCCTCTGCTGCCGCGCATTATCGACGTCGCCGAACCGTGAGCCAAATCCTCACTGAGAGGCGGCGAACGGGGTTCGATGCGAAAGATTGCACCAGATGCAGCGACAATCACCGCACGACCAAGCCAAACACAGGGTGGCTTGCCATGGCGAGTGTCGACTACACTCAAAGTCGGACAGAGATGCAGACGAAGATGCGGGAACAGGCCAGTTGTGCAACAATGTCTGCTCGACGAAAATGGGCTGTTCATCTTTTTTTTCCTTTGTTCTCATTCTTTCTGTAGCGGAGGGAGGGACTTGAGTGACAGGGCCCTCTCTGCGCAGAAACCCCCCCTCTTGGCTCTCTTACCCGGCACTCGTACCCCTTCCCAGTTTCCCAGCACCCACTGTCCGGCGCGCCAGCATTCCCTTTTTCTGTCTGCACCCTCGTGTATTTCCGCTGTCTAGGCCATTCCTCTTCCATCCTTTCCTTTCCTTTCAGCTTTGCCCGATCCATGACCACGTTTCGGCTCAGCTAACAATCCCAATCCCAGCCGGTCCAGCGCCAGCATCACCGTCGAATTGCAGTATTGCCGACGGCCAAGCACCAACCCTGTTTTCTCGACGCCGCGGCCCCAAGCTCCCAGCCCTTTTCGCCAGCGCGAGCCCGGCCGACCCCCCTCCCAACCTTCAAAAGGGAAAATCCCCACACACTCCCCCAAAGAGTTAAGGTCAAACACAGTACCCAATCCGTACTTCCTCCCAGACATCGACATCATGTCCGCAGAAATCACTGACCACGATCCCAATGCCTCGCCCGGCCATGACGACCAGGGTGCCGGCAATGGCAACGGCGCGCTCGCTGCCGGTGATGCCAACCGTGGCATCAAGCGCGCCCGACCGAACAAGGACATCGACGACGACGACGATGATGACGACAAGCCCGGACGCGAACGTCGAAAGATCGAGATCAAGTTCATCCAGGATAAGTCGCGTCGCCACATTACTTTCTCCAAGCGTAAAGCCGGCATCATGAAGAAGGTAAGCCTGCGAGTCGAGCCATCGCGCGCGATGCTTTTCATCGCCAATCCGAATCACTCGAATCACTGGAATCATGCTAACAGTCATCGCATAGGCCTATGAGCTTTCTGTCCTCACCGGCACCCAAGTCCTCCTGCTTGTCGTCTCCGAGACCGGTCTCGTTTACACCTTCACGACACCCAAGCTCCAACCACTCGTCACAAAGCCAGAAGGCAAGAATCTTATTCAGGTGAGAAACCTTTCCGATAACGTTGAATACCATCGCTGACTGCTATTAAAAGGCTTGCTTGAATGCTCCCGAACCTCCAACAGGAAACGAGAACGGCATCGATGGTGATCCTCCAGTTGACTCACCTGAAGATCATGCGCAAGCTCAAGTCCCGCGCCCTAGCATGCCACAAGGCGGAATGCCTCCACAATACGGTGGTATCACACCTGAACAAGCCATGCAATACCAGACCTACCTCCAGCAACAGCAGCAAGGCGCTCCTGGCTATCCTCTCCCTCCCGGCGCGAGAATGCCTCCACACAACCCACATAACCCACACAACCAGTGAGCTGGTTTCCTGCGGATTGGCTGATGGTTTACGACGTTGTGTACACTCCTAATTTGGCATCTTTCCTTGTCACGATTAGGTTGTTAACACACGGAACAACCATAGCTGTCTTTGAAGAATCGGTGAGAGTTATGCATGATTTTCAATGTTCACGATACCCGGCCCTGATGTGAGCGTGCAATCGAGCATCATCAGTGATGTTCCTCACATCAGGTGCCCCTCTCTACACCTCTGCATTCACGGCATTTCCTTCAAACCTATCAACTATCACGACAATGACGGCAAACGGGATTGAAGGAAGTGGCGTGATGGTAACGGCTTGTCTGTCGGTGGGTCGGCTCGGAGGCTTGGTGTCACACGGAGTCCCTTTTCCTCCAATATCAGATCATCGGAACGGGACATAATTTGTTTTCTTTGCTCTTTTCATCGGCTGCGGACATCTCCACTTTCGGCGTATCGTTCGCCGCCTTGTTGGTCTCCGTACTGCTTCTCTAACCCATTCTTAATGTATTCCCCAAAAGAGACATTTTATTCCCCCCATTATACACTCACTCTCGCTATCAGCCTCTTCACTCCAAGTCCGCTTTCACACATATTACCTTGCATTGCGTTCGCGGCACAGCCATATCAGCAGTGCTCTCAAAAGGCAGCTTAGATGTCAACAGTGGCTCGTAGCGGTGGTCTTTCTAGACGTATTCGATAACCCTTTTAATCGGAATGAGTGATCGATTTGTTGTGCATGTGCCCGTCCTTTTTTTTTTTCAAATACAATACCACGGTTGAATGCATAAGATGGAATATTTGGATGAGCTTAGGCATTACTGTACGAGATGTCAAAGAGAATTCCGTACCTTAATTGTGAGATGGAAAGGCTCAACTCTGAGCCAAAGATGGCCAAAGTAAGGTAAGTGACCAGAGAAAGACTTCAGAGAGAGACTTCAGAGAGACGAATTCGAGCTTATCTATAAAGCAGCTGTCAATCCACTTTCTCTACTCGCTCCTTCCACTCCATCGCCATTGATCTCACAGTTCGAGCCTTATTCTTGTTCGCAGTTGCGTCTCTGCCGACTGACCTAACCTTGTGTGGACGACCGATAATCGATATTCTCTTAATAGAGGCCAATGATGAGCCACGGATCATACTTCTTTGGAGACCATTCTTCCTCACCAACGGCTAACACGATACCCATAAGGCGACCAAGCCGCCTATTTGCGACGAAACTCGATCTCACTTCTCAACTTAAGGACATGCTCCGACAGCACCACGACACCGACATCGACACATTACTAAGCGCCAACAACGCCGTAGGCAATCCTGACGACCAGATCGTGAGCGGCTTCCACGAGACGCCCGACGAGCATTCACTAGATCCCGTGGTATCTAATTCGGAGCACGCATACGACCTCGGTTGGGACGACGGTCAGCGAGAGGGACTGCACCTGTTTTGGCAGCGCAAAGAAGCAAGGGACACACCGCAAACACCGACAACCGCGCACTCGAACGGCTGGCCAGACAGCATTCCAACGAGAGGCAGCACACCGGCCCTTCCCGCCTGCCCGCCACCATCGCCAGAGCTGGAATGCGGCGCGCACACAACCTCATGGCTACCGGTCGACCAGCACACGATAAATAGCCGCTCCTCGTCTCACTCCATCACCAGCTCCCGCAGCAACAGCACCAGCACCAGCGGTAGCAACAGCGGTAGCAGCACCCGCAACAGCAGCACCCACATCAGCGCCAGCAGCCGCACCAGCAACACCACGAGCAGCGCGCACAACCACGCCCACGCATCTTACCTCGCGCACGCCCTCCACGCCGCACCCATGGCCGCACCAGCAGCGCACCCACACGCACCGCACGCGCTCCCCCTCCCGCTAGCCGGCGTGGCGCGCAAGCCCGTCCCGCCGGCCGCGCCCACCACGCACGCCCCGTCGCACGCCGCCGCGCTGAAGGGCTCCACCGCGCGGCTGCTGGCCGTGCGCGACAAGACGATCCGGCTGCTGGGGCCGCTGCCGGCGCGGCGCGAGGGCGAGGGCGGGCGCGAGACGCAGCGGCGCGGCGTCGATGCCGTCGTGATGGTGTTTGCGGTGGGGGTGGGGCTCGCGTGGGCGGTGTGCGTGGTGGGGATGGTGGTGCTGCGGAGGGGGTAGCGGGTTGTTGTTGCGCGTGGGAATGAATGGCTTTGCGTTGGGAAATGGCATCGGGATGCGTTCGTTTGGAGTAACGGAATGGGTTCGGGGTGTGGCTGAGGCCCTAAATTTGGCTCTGGGTCTGGGGTGCGCGCAACTTCAGCCCTGTCGATCGTCTGAAAGCCAGGAACCACGGGCTTATAAGTGGGAATGGCGTTGCATCATCAATTTCAGTGCTCTCAAAACCTTCGCCTTTTCTCCTTTTCGTCCCATTGAGCCTCCATCTTCATCTGCTCCCTTCCTTTTCCGTAGCAATCCCTTCTAGACAGCCATCCTAGAAGTGAATTCCATTCCCAGCTACGACCTAACCTAGCCTCACCGCCAGCTTGCATTCCGCCCACAACTCGCAACAATGACGACCACAAACGGCACCTTACCGGCCGCAAACACGCCTCTCTTCAGCCCCGACCTCATCTCCGCCGACGTAGCCTCACAGCTGCCTCCAGGCTACACAGTGCGGCCGCTGCAGCGCAGCGACTACGCCGGCGGCTTCCTGGACGTGCTGCGGGTGCTGACGACGGTGGGGGAGATCAGCGCGGCGCAGTGGGACGAGCGATACGCGTGGATGGCGGCGCGCGCGGACACGTACTTCCTGATCGTGATCACGGACGCGGAGCAGCGCATCGTGGGCACCGGCGCGTTGATCGTCGAGCGCAAGTTCATCCACCGCCTGGGCCTCGTCGGCCACATCGAGGACATCGCCGTTGCCAAGGATCAGCAGGGGAAGAAGCTTGGCCTGCGCGTCATCCAGGCTTTGGACTACATCGCCGAGAAGGTTGGGTGCTACAAGGTGGGTTGCGCTTTGGCGCGGGGCTTTGGGCCGATGGTGGCTGTGGTGATGAAGAGATGGCGTGCTAACGGCTGCTGCAGACTATTCTGGATTGCTCTGAAGCGAACGAGGGCTTCTACGTCAAGTGCGGGTTCAAGAGGGCTGGATTGGAGATGGCACATTACTACGACGCTCCCAAACCGAGCCATGTGTGAGACACCAAGTCAATGGCAATCTAGGAGTGAGATTTGAGGGTATAATTAGCGCAAATAGAGTGTGCAGAAATGGCTTCAAGGAAAGGCTATAAAATGGGACATGCTTTGAATCACAGAGGAGGCTAAGCACAGCCCATCGGTAGGAGTTTGTACCAAGGTTCGAGTAGTGGACATTAATTGCGTTTGCACATAGAGCGACAAGTACGACAAATCTGCGGTCTACGTGTCTTTCGGATCTTCCTCTTCGTTTCTAACCTCCACTCTCCGCATTTTGTATGTGCTCTTCAGTTGATTCCTTTTCAGGTTTCTGAAACCAATTCTCCATAAACTCCCTTCTAACGACATCGTCCTTGGTTCCAAACCAGTCCTTAGACTGCTTCTCTTTAGTTCTGACAGCAAATTCCAAACGTTGCTGAAGCATCTGCGCCGCTGCTTTGGCCTCTGTGCGTCGAAGACTACTCATCCCGCTATCGACGATACGCACCATGATTTCCAGGATTTCCTGGGCGAGCATGTCAATGCCGGCGTTGAATTTCTTCTCCTTTTCTATCTGCTTATCTTTGCTCTCTTTTTCATTTTGCTTAAGTTGATCTGCCGGATCGTCCTGAGTGGGCTTCAGCCAAGAGAAGTCGGAGAAGCCAGCATCTATGGCAACGTTGAGCATGTTGAAGCGGGCGGTGAGAACCTTGTAGTCTGTGTCGGGTGAAATGCGGAAGAGTGGACTTTTAGTGAGATGTAGGAGAACGTGGTCAGTGAGTTTTCGACTCGTCATCGACTTTTCGATGTGATTTGGCGTCTCCAAGGCAAAGGAAAAGGCTAGGCGTCTTCGAAAGAGATGTGTCCGTGGCGTATGGCAAGGAAGCGATAAGATCAATCGCTCTCGCATAACGGAAGACTCCACGGCCTCGAAGACCATGTGTCCAATTGTGCTAAGTGTGATATCTGCTTCATCATCTGGGATATCACGCAGTAAGGTTGTTATGCATTCGCCAATCAGAAGTTGTGACTCGCCATCATGCCTTATGCTTTCATCCAGTAGCATTCGCGTAAGAACAAGTAGGATGTAGAACCGGGTCTCTTGTGAGAACCAACGGGAAAAGCCTTGAAAGCACCGAAGAATCCAGCGCAGTTGCCGAGGTATCCAATAAGTAGGTTCGGAGGTGATGCGATTAGGGTGAAGTGCTTCATAAGTGTCCACTGCTTCTCTCTTTGCGTGGAGAGACTCAAGCAACTCTTGTACTCTTGCTGTTGTTAAGGATGCTCGTAGTTCTTGAGCCGATGCCATAATGACCTCGACATAAGCACATAGCATTTCGTCCCTCTTCTCTGTGCACAATTCTGAAAGCAACCAATCCAACACTTCGATGGGTAGTTGATGGCCTACAGACGCCATTCGCATTACGAATCCAGTTAAGAAGAGACGCTGACGTCGTATGGGATCTTTCAGAAGGATCATCCATCCTTGAGATGGCAAAGCACTAAACGGGAAGCTTTTTCGTGGTGTAGCAGTCGTCGTATTGTCGAAGAAATGCCAAACCAAAGTTGATTCAAGAGCGTCTGTCCTCGAAATGGCTTGAACAACTCTTCTAGCTTTCCCCTCCTCTTCACTTTCATGCTCCACAACTGAAGCGAGGTAGCTCTCATTGAAAGCATGAGTGTCGTCATCTTTTATCCATTCTTTTTCTTGCTCTTCAAGCTTAAGAGCATGTTCTTGAACTTCCGATTCTGCTCTCGACGTGTTCTCAGAGCTTCTCACGATATTGTCTAATGAGAATTTGTACTTTTGAGTGGGTTTGGACAATTCAAGAACCTTGGTTGAGCCTCGCCCGGATTGTCTTGGTCTGGTAGAAGTACGACTGTTGAGAGAAGTATGTAGGTTCGATAGCTTTTGCGGTGATGGAGAGCTCGATCTGCTACGCTCATTACAAACTGCAGATTCCTCCTTTGGCTTGGCAAACACATCCATTAGGTCGATAAGATTATCTGAATCCTCGCTGCTTTGGGAATCCATCACCATGTCTTCCCCGTTTTTGATCGTCCTTTTACTACCTGAACTCGGCGTCGACCTTGATAATGTGGTGAGTGAGGATGTAAGAGGCGCTTGCGCTGCTGCTTTGAAGGAGCTTTGGGAATATAGAGCTGTTGCCGGCTGGTCATTCGGAGGAGCCTCTAGAGGCTGATCGTTCGTTTTGAAGAGGTTCAAGATATCAGGAGGACTCGATTGAGGTGGGCTAGGCTGGGGTAGCGAGCTCGAGAGGACTGTGGATTGTACATTTCGTTTCTTGTGCGGCAAAGATGGTAGCTCTTCCTCAACGGCTGAATTTGCGATCGGACTATACTTTCCATCGGAAAGCTCTGGCGATGAGGACAGTTTCCGTCTCTTGCTTGGTGGGCCTGTCGAGGCGTCAATAGATGAGTGTTTTGCGTTCAAACTTGTGTAAGCGAACCTATATCGTGGGTTGCAGAATGATTCGAAACATTCTGCGTACTACCTAGGTCCTTAGGGCGTCGTAGAGCGAAAAAGTCTCGTATGCTCCGCATCTGAGCGTTCGAGGTTACAAAGGCGCGGAAAAGGAGTGGACGTACTGACGGCGCGAAGTAACGAAATCGCGTCATCACGTGGTTCAGACCATATCACTATTCACTCAATTAAATGGCCTCAATGAGAGTTGGCGGAGAAAAATTTAAGAAAGAGAAAAATGCTACGAGTGGAGTGCAAAGAGAAGTCTCAACTGCCTTGATATCAACAACTCCTTCCATTTACTCCGTTCATTCCAGTCCTACCACGAAAAAGACCATTCGCCGATAGCCGTTCAAACGATTCGCACCAGACAAGACGATTGAATGATCATTGTAATCTATGTTAAGGAGTACTTCAATGAACAATTCGTGTTCCAGCTACGTTCATATTCGTACTTCAGTGAGAATTGTCATTTATGACATATCGCCCAATGGCCAGCTCGCCAACGAATGCACCTCCGAGAATTGAGAGATAATAGCCAACGTTCAGAGTCATGACTGCCAGCATCCTGAATCCGCAATTAGTATCGTGTGTTGTAAAGCTCGGAGCTGTAAGCACTTACAGCAAGTATCCCACGCCAACGATGACAGTGTATATTGCTGCTCGAGGAACGTCTTGTGAGAGCCGGAATGGTACTGGCCCAATCATATCACTGGTAACCAGCTTAATGCTCTCGTCTACTCCGTTGACAGTAAGGACACCACTCTTGAGACCCGGGTCGGTCTGTACTCGTTCGGAGATGGGTTGCTTATCAGCCACAACGATGTACCGTCTCTTATAGGCTTGTTCTCTCCACCGATTCTCCATAATCGCCTTGAGCGCGAACAGTGAGCGAAACAGTATGGCCAAGATGATGAGAAAGACACAGGTTCCAGCGTAGCCTCCGGTGGAAGTGGGCATCCAACCCGACGACCACAATGCTGTGTTTGTTCCGGTGAAGAAGACCATGTTCATCTGGTTGGCTGCAAGCGCGTTAGACGTCATTTTACTGTAGATTCAAAGCAAATACCATTCATCGTCATGTTAGACATATCCATGTTCGAGGAGTCCATATCCATCTTGATCTGTTGAGGCGTCGGGCTCGGTTGAGATACAGTTGGGTATGATGTACGGAATGAGGATGGAAATCAGACAGTATTGAACGCTTGTATGTGTTCGGGCGTCAAAAGAAGTGGTACGAGATTACACTTGGGTAGATTTGAATGGATATTAGAATGTACGCTCTTTTGAGTGGGAGGTCTACGAGCAGGAATGCGCGGGTTTGGCTGTACAGCAGATCAACCAGGGTACAGACAACGGTACTACTACCGCGACAGCAATGAAGAATCAAAGAGGTGATATGAGTGAAATGGTGACACAATTCGCAAATGAGTCTGAAAGAAGGAAATGTCAGGTCGCAAAGAGTGGGTGGGTCAGTTTGGGAGGTGTGACGGTTAGAGTGTAAGGTGCAAAGAGCAAACTCCACCGTGTGGGCTGGCAGGTTAGGATATGTACGGAACGCCATTGCCGGGGTGCCAATGGAGATGGTTGTTCATGCTGCCGCAGGGTTGTGGGCCTCGACTTTGGCACAAAGACTGTATGCAGTGCGGAATGCTTGTCGAGAATGGATCGAATACTGAGCACATTATGAGCAAGTTTTAACCAATCATACCCGTTATTTGAACCGGCGTGGTCAGCTTATGACTGGCGGTATGTTATCGTCTATTCCCGGCCTTAGCTTGGGTGTCTCGAACACTCTCATGCGCAGAAAAGTGCTTAAAAATACGCACTTCGTTAAAAACACCCGCTAGGGTTAGGGCTTGATGAGCTCGTTCCAGAATTACGACTATCCGAGTTGGATAAATTTGGATTGAGAGCCTACTTACTACATTCACCGTCGCGCTGTACGTGGAACCGAAGAAGTTCCACTGCTAATGGCGTACAAACCAAATATTATCACGATTAACCTAATCTAATCTGCCCGACCTCGGTCTGCGCCTGCAAACATCTATTTCTGTCTACGATGCCCTAGGTTCGTCTTCTACCCATTGTTAGATCCAGTTAGTTACTAACGTGATCTCTCCAGAATTCGATTTCAAATATCAAGGAGACGGCGGATGCTCACTTCGATACGTGAACAACTCAAACTATCGAAATGATGCACTTATCCGTAAAGAAAGTATGTGCTCCGCTGCTTTCCTCCTGTTGTGCATACTCTTTGGATTCGATTTCGAAGAAGGGACTCTGGAATTCCCTGGCGATCGAAAAGGCTCATTAGCGATAGCAAGTCGGCAGCTGACGGTCTGGACTGAAGTATGTGATTAAATGATATCTGCCAAGTGATAATGATAGAATTCTTCGCCTCTTTGTCTCGACGGAGCTCCCCTCCTTCGTAGTTAAGGAGACTCGTTCTCTTTCGATCGCTCTTCTTGAACTCTTCGAGGTACTGACTTACTGAAAACCGCGGAGCTCGCTGAGAGATGTATGTTGCCGCCTGAACAATGGCAAGCGGCATATACTCCAAGACTTCCGCAAGCTCAGCAATGTCCTTGCTATTACTTGGTTCTCCCAGCTTCTTCTCAAAGAGTGCAACCGCCTGTGCCCCATCCATTGGTTTGACCTCGATGATGTCCCTCGTTTCAACCAACTTCAATACCATCTCTTTACTCCATCGCAATCATGTCAACTTCAACAGGCACTACTCACGTTTCACCAATGCCATCACCTCAGCCTCCGAATTGTCAACATGGCGAATCTTCATCAGTCACTACTCACGATTCACCAATGCCATCATCTCAGCCTTCGAATTGTCAACGTGACGAATCTCCGGGTGAGGGCGAAGGTCGAATATCGGAACCCTTTCCGGACTTTGACCGCTTGACACATCATGGCTATTGTCTCGCAGCACTGATATGGGGTACGCCGTCGGCGAAGTTCATGGTCACAGATCTGAATACAGCATGGTTCCATATGACTATGGCGTCCAAATGTCTTGAACAGGGTCTACCAGAGGCTAATGAACATATTCAATTGTCAATTCAGATTGTCAATATGATGCGACGCTACTTTGTGGAAACGTGATATGCTTCGGAAGGCAATACACTGGAAGTCTCCAATGTCCATGTACTTTAGTTTAAAGATCAAAAATTGCCATGGAACCCATTTCCTCCCCATATGTTAGATCAATGTATTTCGCTGGCAGGACCAGCCGTTAGACCAGCGGCCACCTCCGGTGCTAGAAGACTAGTCAAAGATGAACGCCCCTGTTGATGATGTTCTCATTGAGCGGTTCTCCAAGTTCCGCACTGACGTTGTTCACGCGTTGCTCCACTTCAAACAAGTTGCTTGGAAGGAGTGTGCATAGGAATAGGAGCAACGAAATGGCACTTGCCCGGTGTGTAAGAGACATGTGGGAAAGTGCTTGAATTTAATTTTCTCTTATGAAAAGTTTCTAACTTCTTCGGTACTCAGAATGCCAACTCCTCGACGCCGAGATGTAACCGGTTGCCAAAATACAGCTCATAGAATGTTATGTATTGATGCGTAATTTGCAGGATAGTCTCCGCCTATCTGTAACACATCCCAGTGCTTCAGTTGTCATATGCCTCTAATTTTAAACTCCTGATTTTGTCCCAACACTGCTGATTTCCGGCGCTTCCAACATTGAGGTTTCGGTCGTACTCTGAAGGTAAGTAAGTTGGCGAATGCCCAATTGTATGCAGGTGGTAAATGGCTGCAGAGATGTCGTTTTTCATAAGCTGAATGCAGTTGCCTGGGTAGCTCGTCACCGGAACGCTCGTAAGACCATTCAGGTTTTGATATGGCGTCGAGCTAGGCGTGTAAAATTGAGGAGCGCATTTGAAGTTGTCATGAAGGGAGTCATGTTCACCACTTGAGCCGCTCAATAGAGCACTCGGAAGATGGACAGTTGGGAAGGTTTCGGGCGATGGGGTGGTAGCGGGTGTCAAAACGGGTGATAGCTGTGCGGTCTGCTGCGGTGTTGGAGGTGGCGGCGGAGGCGCTTCTTCTGATTGCTGTCGCGACGACATTGGATCAGAACTAGCAGCTCGTCTTGAGCTTAAGAGCTCCGCCAAAGCGACGGTGGGCGAAATTTCTTGTGAAGTAAGGCTAGATTTATGGGCCAACAAGGCGTCGCCGATTTCTTCATTTGAGACGCCTCTCTCGTTCAGCATGACGCGAAGGATTTTGTTTTCGTCGAGCACCTTGCGTGCTGCCGTCTGCATTTCTGCTGTGGCTACGATGCCCATCTGCTGGCAGTTTGCCCATTTGGCTTCGAGCTCCCGCAGGTATTCTTTTCTGCGGGCGCGAGAGCGACGTTGATTGTCACGGATGCGGGCCAAATTCTGTAAAGAAGCGTTAAGAGCCTGAACGTGGCAAGAATGTCTATGGCTGGTACCTGGGCAGCGTTTTTAGGTTTACGCTGCTTTGCTGCGGCCGAAGAACCGCTGTCTGGCTGAGTTTGCGTATGTGTGGCCTGTTGATGCCCCGCTACGGACGAAGGCAAACTGCCGTGTGGTTGAGTTTGCGTATGATGCTCTGCTACGGTCCAAAAGAAACCGCCGTCTCGTTGATTGTAAAGCCCGTTTCCCTGGCACCTGTGCGTATCCAGCTCTTGGTCCGACTGGTGTCGAGAACCACAGTCACCACATATGAAAGGATAGCTGTCCATTTCCGCAGGCTTTGATTTTGTCTTTGTAGAATTATGTGCAATCGCAGAGGGGATCTGTTGGTAGGAAGTTTGATTGTATCAGTGATGCTAGTCAAAGCTCTCATTTTCAGGTCGAGAAATGGAATTTCACACTGGCCTTGCTCACGGGAAAGGCGGCCAGGCCAACCCCCTGCTCTAAGCGTCTACGTCCAACAGGCCATTTTATGCGGTGAAAGATCCTGACGACTATGAGTCAAAGTTCCAGGGCGTCTGGGGGCCCGAAATGAAGAGGTGAGTTGTTGGCAGCCCGCTTTCTTACCTTGGTGAGAAGTCCGAAAGAGGCTGGGAGTTCAAAGTCCTAATACGGCCCCGTTAGCAGGCTGGTTGGGCAGTGAATACCCAATGTATCGCTGCCTTGCATATGATGGCAGTACCGTTGCCTTCATGACCGTGAACTGCATTAGCTTGCATCTAATCTTTGCGGCCGCTCTCATTGAGAGACCATATCATGTCTCTCCAGCCCCGCTACAGTTCTGGGCAAAGTGATGTGCGAACGATGCGCTGCTTTCCGTAGATTGGAGCGAGCTCGTCTAATACCTCTGAAGAGATTTAAAACTCCTTCATACTTCTTCAGCGCTTTCTCAGCTCATCTATGACCTTCGAAAAGTTAGTTAAAGTAGATTGAACGAAGGAAGCGGGATCTCAAAGTTTGCTATATCTAAACTTCTGGCCGTTCTTCGGAATGCAGCTCAGCAGTAAGCCCTCTGTGCTGCTTCATTCGCGCATTGGCTCATGTCGTTTCACTTCAAAGATCACCACTCTTACGTAATTGTTTAGTCATCAAAGTCATCCTTCTGGCAGAAGACACTTCTCGCTCGTCGCAGGCACCCACAATTCACCGCTGCTCAACAGTTCACTGATGGAGACTCACTGGCAATGCCTTCGAGACCTTGAGCCTGATAGCGCTCACGCGAAAATTATATCTGAAGTGATTTCGTCTGCCAACTTTTCTTTCCTTGCCAGAGAAGGCGCACGCATTCGGAGTTCAACGCTGGGAGAAGGGAAGTCAGGCGTTACATGCAATATCGACAGTGAGAGATTCAGATTCGGCTCGAACAATGTCGTCTTTCGAATGTCATTCTCAGATTCTGTGGAATGGGTTGCAAGAGTGAGGCTATCCGAGACCAGCGGTGATGAAGAGACGGTTGCGGAAATGGAAAGCGAGATCGCAACAATATTTGTGTTGCAAAAAGGAACCACCATCCGGGTCCCTACAGTGTATGCTTACAACTTGGATCCGGGAAATCAATTTGGTTACCGCTATATGCTCATGGAGGCTCTTCCAGGCCGGCACATGTCGAGTGGGCTTGCGAGATCAGTCCCCCCGGAACATCACGCAAAGATTGCAAATCAATTAGCGGACTACTATTTTGAACTGAGCAAGATCCGTTTTGATAAGATTGGGAAACTCTCATTCAAGCGAGGCAAGGGAGATGAGGTCAGCTTGGTCCCATTCTACATGAGCGAGGATCAGAAGCGCATTGAGCCTCTGGCCACATCGCTAGAGTACTTCTACCTACACAGACGGATCCAGAACCAAGCAATTGCGTCTCTTCAGCCACATGATAAAGACTGGCGAACAGCCCGTTGGGTTCTCAATCAAGCCCTCTCGGAAATTGTAATAGGAAACGCAATCTATGGCCCATTCCCAATAGGCAACCTGGACTTGCACTATGAAAACATTTTGGTTGACGATGCGTACAATATTACTGGATTCGTGGACTGGACGAGTGCACAAACGGTTCCGTGGGAGCTGTTCTTCGCCAGTCCCGAATTCATCACGTTTCCAGCACTGTCAAAGGAGCGAAACCAGCCAATCTTAGATTTTCGATCTAAAGTCAGCGAAGGACTCGAAGCACGTAGCGGCTGCTGCGGTTGGTTGCCTTGCAACTTGTCACAACTGATCGGTTCACGGAAAACAGAGATAGCGTACCGTTGTACGTACACCTATCCAAGGCGGGCGCTCTGGGACGCTCAGCTTGTATCACGACTTCTTTTTAGACCAGGAGTTTCTTGGGAGTATGTGAAATACATTTCCAGGACTAACGCGGACGAAGAGGAAGATTGTAACAGCAATGGAATTGGAAGCTAGAACGAACGCATTTTAGTGCCTTTTACTTCATTAATGTAGTTGTCCAACGGCACCCCAGCAACTTTACTTCCCCGTATATGTCGACCTTGATTCTTCAGTAGCTCGCATGGACGATACGACAGCAAGTTGGTATCCCCTGGCTATATCTGCTAATGAGTTAACAATGCGGAGGATGGGGAATGTGTTAATGAATTATCACCTTTGCCAGATTCGATTCCGCGAACCTAATTTGGGACCCGGCATTTCTCGTTCGGGCACTCGCAAGGCGGGACACTCGTAAGTTTCGTCCCACAGTTCCAACAGTCTGGGAAAGTCGTTGGCTGCGAAGGAGGCATTTTTGAATGATACCTGATCTAGTACAGTGGTGAGATGGATTGAAGGTTAATGTAAGTTAAGATCGTGGGACTGTTTTCTATCAAAGTCTAACTCGCCTATGGGGGACCATATATCAAAATACAACTGAATTTGTCTGTGTTCATAATGGGCTCACCGGTGACAAAGGGACGGACTTCTCCTGAGAAAATAATCATAACTCATTAACTTTGATTGGCTGGCATTTTGAAGGAGTTTATTGCTTGGAATTCCGCTGAGATTAGATTGAGACCCGATCGGTTGCTACTTATTCCGGTCAGACTGCACTCCCCATCAGTTCAACATTTGGATACGTACGTCCCGCCTTGTGTTCCGCCATAGGGCAGGATCACAACACACCGAGACACGTTCTGCAAGTTAACGAAACGTTAGCCAAGCTGCGTCGAGCTAGACGCATGGATCGTATATCAATAGTATATCCACAGGTTGTCCACCGAGCGAATCATTGCTCCGGCGGTTGAGCCGTGTGAGTGACAGCCCGCGGTGGAGAATACAAGCCGATTGATTGGATGTCACGACTCGAAATTTTTCTCCGCAGTGCGTACAGCGACTAGTGAATAAGACGCCAGCCCTGCAATTTCGCTGGATGAGTCATCCTCGAAAGCGTAACACCGCCAGTTCGAACGCCGGAGGAAGCACTGCTTCAGAATCTTGGACATACGACGGTGTGTACCACTGTTTTCAGGGTCGCACTGAAGTGGATTCGCAGAGCAGTTGTCCTCGTGACGTTTGGGTTTACAATAAAGATGGGTGGCCGAGCAGTGACGGGAAGAAGTGGTGTCTCTGGAAGTCGGATGAGACTGTGGAATATAGGGCTTAGGACTTTAGGTTTTCATTTCCATTGTAGGGCACGTCTTGGGAATGCAAGTGATCGATTTCTTCATTACCTTGCACTGGTTGCGATGCGAGAGTGCTACAACGATACAGCGATTGTCAGAGAGAATGCACTTAGTAAAACGAAACCTTGACGTGCGCCACAGCCTTCCCGTAGCCTTTTCTTAAGCTGCCGAGAGTGCGTCCCAGTAGTATCCATCATGTGCGTTGACGTCGGCGCCCTTGTTGAGTAACAGCTTCACAATCTGCTCGTGGCCTCCAGCTGAAGCTCTGAAAGGCTGTCGGGATTCCCCATTCTGCTTTTCATCTTTCTCTAGCCTTTTCCAGTCCGTAATTCCGAACCTATCACGAAAGATACTCGCGTTTTGGTGGGAGGCTTTCGTTAAAGTGCTTCAGGTACTTTCCGTTTTTGGATGTGTGCCATTCTTGCATGAGCCCCCATTGAGCTCAGCCGTATGGGGGCGTTCGTCGAGACCTGTGCGGCTCTCGAGGTCGAGACGCGCGAGATCAATAATCGCTGTCTTCAGTTAATGAGAGACGTTTGGGCTGGAATAAAACTTTTTACAATTTTGAACAAGGTCCGCTACTGCAGGGCGGGCTGGTTTCCAGTGACATAACCACGCTGAACCATCTACTTGTGATCCGATGTCAACCTCGAGGATGCCTTTCGAGATCACCGCTGTGCTTGACTGGTTTCCGGATCCACTGCTAGAGGCCTGCTCAAATAATAGATAGTCCTTCTGATGCAGATTCATCATTGATTTCAAACGTAGGTAGTCCGGTTGAGCGAAGAGAGCTGCCGAGAGTGCCTGACTTACTACAGTCCATGTGGCGAAGGGCACGTCTTGGGAATGCACCTGATCGATCCCTTCCATTACCTGGCACTGTTTGCGATGCGAGAGTGCTACAACGATATAGCGGCTCTGCTGATTGTCAGACGGAATGCCTTCAGTAAAACGAAACTTCGGTAATTTGTTCTGCTCCATCGGTAGCTCAGACGAGAGTGTTTGTGACATAATGTTGTGGTTTTCAAGACTTTGATAGACTGGCGTTTGCCCATGTTCCAAGGAACGCGGAAAATGTATATGCCGGATAGAGTACATTCGCATTCCACTGTGCCGACATGCTTTAGGCGACCTATTAGTTCTCTACAACCTTTAATGCCACACCAATCGATTCATCAGGCAGCACTGTGCACCTCTGCCGAATAGTAACTCAAACACCCCCTTGTAGTCCCACTAAACATGCGCAAAAGCAAGCCCATAAGACGGGGGCACTAATCTCAGACTATTTAAACAGCACAAAATGACCGCTCAGGGTATTAATTCCTTCAGTTTCATTCATCAGCCCGGTCAAGCCCATCATCGCTATCTCAAAGCAATCTCCATATTCTTCTTGCCCCGCTCTTAAGTCAGCTTGATCTGTCAAGGCTTACGGCTCCTACAGACAATGTGCTGGCACCTCGTCTATCAGTACATGGGGTGTGGAGATCAACATCGCTCTGACTCCCGTCTCTGTGGAAATCACTGTCCGAGATCTACCTGGGGCGATCGGTTTATGGGAACACGAAGTGGAAATTGCCCAGCATGCCAGCTACAGACACCACCAGATAGCGACGGATGAACTCACATGATGAGCCACTGGGGTAATTGGATCGTTTCTATGTTGTCACCGCCTTGACGCTATCGGTATCAACCGCGAATAATACATTTTACAGAAAGATCATCCGCGCGATGTGTGGGTGTATAGGACGGACGGCTGGGGCAGCGGGATGCAATGGTGCTTGCACAGAACGGATGGTTCCGCGCAGTAGCGTTAAACGGGATGAGGCATAGACATCACGTTCCTTTCGCATTCATTAGTCATCATCACCTAGTCGCTCGTCATTCAATTACTAGTACGAACTTCCAATACCACTATGTTGTAGCCAGGCCGCAGTTGTTTTGGGAATCCTTCGCAATTTCTTGCAATTCGCTATCTGCTCGATTTTGATTTTGCTCCTGCTCACCGCTACATTCGAAGACCCCATAGGAGCTGGATGGCAGGCCAGTAAACGGACGTACGTATCCAAATGTTTGAACTTCACTGCAGGCAGTCTGACCGGAATATGTAGCAACCAATCGAGCATCTGCCTAATCCCAGCGGATGCTAGAAGCAATAAAACTGCTTCAAAAATGCCAACCAATCAAGTTAATGAGTCATCAGCATTTTTCTCCCAGCCTTCTCAGGAGATATCCGTCCCTTGTCACTCGGTGAGCCTATTATGGACCACACACAAAAAATCGGTGGGATATTTGATATGCGGGTGCTCTGTAGTGGCTGAGATTTCGAAGGAGTTCACCGCTTAGTTACCACACGTCCAGTCAGACTGGATGTATGGTAGTACTTGAGCTCAACGAAGAAACCAAATTCATCACAGAAGACTCCAATCTCCTTTTCAATCACCTTTACTCCATACCCCATTATCCAAGAACCTACTTTCCAAAACTGATCAACAATGGCCGCTTCCTCGCAAATCTTTAGCACTGTTAACCACGGGAAGCCAACGACGTATCCTAAGTGCAATCACTGTGGCAGCACGGCAAACGATGATCTGGAATGCACCAATTCGAACTGCCCTTACTATAAGACACAAAATTGTTCCTAGTGAGTTGTCCGCTTATTTCACCGTTTCCACTTTTGATACTAACTGTTATCTAATAGAGTGCAATCATGACTCTAGGCGATATTTTTGCATTCAGCAAAAGCAACAGCCGACATGGATGGGGGTTAAGGATGGGCGAGGGAGGCGTTATGGAATGTCGCGATTATGTGCGGCTCTGTCGGTTGGATTTAGTTCAGAACACTTGGTATCGGTAGCTTTCTCTGCGGTACAAATTTGGATCCATCTAAGTTACTGTGTAGCATTTGTCCAACTTGCCCGCGAGGAACTGGCAAAGGAGAGCATTTGTGGGGTAAAGCATCATGTTGTCGTCTATTATGTTGCGAACATTCAGAATGCCGTAGCCTTTAAATACATTCATTCGGAGGGACTCATCCACAGAGATGCCAAGCCAGAGAATATGCTGATGGGTGATGGCAAACAAGAACAAGGTCTAACTTAACTTACATATGTAGTACGTGACCAACGAGAAGTAGATAGTTAAGGCTAGTTAGCTGCCTAATCTAATCTGATCGGAGCAACTAAACCCCGGCTGATTCTAAGCCGCACGCATACAGGCGCTTTACTTCCCTTTACACGCTTCATCGCTCTCTAATGATTCTAACCCCTTCTGACGGCTTGCACCTTTCATTGACACCCAAAGGTACGTTCCTCGTCATGAATGGCGGCGTGTCCAAGGCACAGAATAGCTGCTCGTGTGAAACTATCCAAGGCGCTACACAAAACACTCCTAAGCGCTGAAGGGTGAAGGTATGCAAGCCTCTAATGCCCTCGTCTGCAGAGAGTGAGAAGATCTTGCACAGGACTTCCACAGAGCCCCAGAGATCTACTCAGCCATCACCGCCAACTTCCCTCAGGCCCTTTTCCCTACTCCCTCTCCGTCCTGCGCGTCAGAGAGCTCTTTCCCGACCGTCGGCGTTCATTTGACTGCTGCCAACGTCAGGCAAAATGGCAAGACCAAGTGAATATTGGCCAGGTTTTGCCAATCTTAGTACAGAGTCAGAGAAATATAAGCGAATCCAGCTCATACTCTCTTCGGCAAACTTCGAGCATCTGAAGAAACGCGGAATAGACTCGCGGCGGAGACTCCAAACGAACCTACCTCCCGATGTTGGTTGTAGCGTAAATCTAACACATTTTGCGTCGGGTTTCGATAACCTGATCATGGAACTCGCGTTTTCAGACAACGTCTACTGGATCGTTCGGATTCCGCATCGCATCGAAGACGACACCAGGACCTCGTTGCTGAGCGAGATAGCTACGATGAACATTATTCGCAAACGTACAGGCCTCCGGGTGGTGCCTCAAATTTTCGAGTTCGAAATGTCCACAGACCAACCATTCGGATACCCGTACGTTTTTATGGAATACTTGGGGGGCCATACCCTCGATAACGGACTGGCGGTATCGATACCTCCGCGGTATCATGCCAAGGTAGCCAAACAACTTGCAAATGTCTTCGTAGAACTCCAGAATCTGACCTTCAATCGCATTGGACGACTTTGGTGTGGAGAAACCGCTGATCAGCCTGTCGAAATCATTGCCATGGCGTGGCACCATTCACCTGGCCCCTTGGAAACTTCACTGGAATATTTTTACAACCAAAGACAGGGGGAAAATCGAGAAATAGTAGCTATGCATCCGAATGATTCAGACTGGCTTACGGCATGTTGGGTGCTAAAATCGGCTTTAACCCAAATTATCATTGAAGATAGAGTCCGGGGCCCCTTTCCGCTTTGTCATCTCGACTTCCATTATGGCAACCTTCTTTTTGATAATGAATACACTCTGACGGGAATCATCGATTGGAGCAATGCCCAAGCTGCCCCCCTTGAACAGTTGTCAGTCTGTCCAGAGTTTGTTATTTTTCCAGGGTTATCTGAGGAGGAGAATCGACCGATCGTCGAGTTTAAGAATCTGGTTATACAGTTCATAAAGGATATGGAGAAAGATAAAGAGAAGATGCCGCCCTTGGATCAACAGCAGGTGAACATGAAGCAGAGCTTGGGCCTTACGCCTCTTTCCACCTACATGGCCTCCAAAAGTGCTGAAATCACGCATCGTCAGTACATGGCTTCACCCAAGGGAAGTCTTTGGGCCGGCAAGGTGGTCGCAAAGCTAATCTACGGGAACAATATTACTTGGGAACAGCTTAGGGAGGTATACGGTACCATGCCACTTCTCTAGACGATTTTCGAATAAGCGTTAATGCAAGTCTTTCCCCAAGGCTAGTGTACATTTCGTGTGGACCGCTGCAACATGTACCAGCGAACGCGGACAGCGGCTTCCGTCCTGTCGGGGAACTGTTCAAATATCCAATCCCATGATCGTTTCTCCCTTCTCCAAGCCTGCAAGCGCTTCTCCTCCAGTGGGTCCCATCGCCGACTCGCGCGGACAGGAAGCTCATAATTCTCGTCATCATAGTGATCGTCGCCATCTTCGCTGGCGCCATTTTCGCCGTCAATACCATTGTAGTGGTTACAGTGGATTGCATCGACGTCAGTGCCGGCATTGGTAGTATTCACCGTGTCGCTACAAAGAGCACGCGCCCTGTCGCGAAGCGTACTGGGTGTTCGAACATCTACGCGCTCAACCGTGGACCTTGAGTTGTCAATGCATGCTTTGCGTGGGTGGGGTTGGTGGAGAAGGCCGATTACATGCCAAGATCCTGCGGGAGCGGATGGCTTGACCGTAGTGCTGTCAACCGTTCCCATGTTACCCAAAGTGCCTTCCATCAGCTCGGCTAGCTCGAGACAGGAGTGCCAGAGCTTATCGCCTGTGCTCCGGATAGTCGCCACCAAGAAGAAATCTCCTGCCGCCGCTGGACGCAAGATTATCTCATCTACCTTGAGTGAAGCGTGTTGGGATGGCATCGACCCAGAGAACTTTCGGAGATTCCTTGTGCCGCAAATACCGCAATGCACATTCTAGATTTTTCCTGATAGGGAGCTGTACCCCATCGAGGCTCATGCACGATTGGTCATAAGCATTCCCCCAGACGTATGAGAGGGCTTCGTAGGTATGCCCGTCGCTAAGAGAAACTTGTTCAAGGTGGCAGTGAATAGGATCGTCGAATGAACCTGGCCGAAGGATTAGAAGACGGATGTTGTCTCCAATAAGTGGTCGATAAACTACGCTTTGGCCCTAATATATCTTTACATTAGTTAATGGAGTCGTTCATTTCTGGGAGTCGTAAACCTACCCATTAGCTGAGGGTTCGGGAGCAGCAGTGCAGTTGTGACAGCGGCGGAAGAGGAGGTAGTAGTACTTGTCCTGACAGGGTAGCGGGACGCAGGAATGTGGCCTGAGGCTCGATAAACAGTTTGGCACTACGGCGTAGGAGCAAAGCCTTTTCACCTTGCCAGCCATCCTACCTATCAGCATACGAACTTAATCAAACTTCAAAGTCGGAAGCCATCTAACGTCCGCACCCAGGGTGAACATGCTATGATTGTGTTACCTCTTCAAACCCCTCTAACTCAATCGAATTCAAATACCGATCAACCTCATAAAGACGAGGCGTACACGCTGGTCCACCTGGTTGCAGTGTCGTCGGCCACGCCGACCGGAACCTTAGCTTTGAGTGGATGAGCCATCGAGTCATCATGGCACGAGATCGAATACTTCCAGGTTGTATCATTGGTGCTATCGCTGCGGCACCAACGTGTCCATTGATACTGCTGCCGTCTGTATAGATGCGTAGTGTTTCTATCTCCGTGGCGTCGTGTTGTTTGATGGCAAGCTCTGGAGATTTAGCGATGCAGATCAGCGGTGGTGTCCACCATGGCGGTACCACGTGCTGTTGCCGCTCCATCATGTCGCTGTACATCATTTTGCTAAGACCATTCAACAATATCCCGGACATACATCACGCGGAGTGGGCCAAGTTTGGGTTTTGCTACTGCACTTCATTCGCTCAGAGAGAAGCTCTTGCGTCTGCCTACGTACATCTTGTTGACGCAAATACACCACTTAGTGACGTTGTCCACGCTTGGACGACCTCATCTTAAGATACTATCGCGGCAGTAGCATTCAATTGCTGCTGTCTTTCAGCAATCCTGGCGCTTCGCCGGACGGGTTTGACCTCTAACCGCTCAGAATCATGAGTCGAAGCACCCTTATCACCTTCTCCCGACGTAGTCATATCAGAGCCATCACTAGATTGCATGGCTTTTACCCTCTTTTTGGGAATTCTTGGGACCTTGTGCCTGTTTGAGTACTTCTCTTCCACATTCGATATCACAGCAATCCCGGAGTCATCAGATAACCTCGGTGTGGACCGTGTTGTAATCGTAGCGCCAGGCTTCCCCAGGCTGGAGGCGCTCAAGTGACGATCGCCGCGTCTAGACCGCTTGGATGGCTGCTCGTCGTCCACTGAGTCACGTTTCTGCCGCTTAGTCCCATGACCAGCTGGCTCTGCGTGCGCTCCAAGGTCAGCGACCATGTCTTGTGGCTGTTCTCCGTTCAGTCTCGCAGTTCGTGCAACTATGAGCTCTTTCTTCCTAGTGTTCTCTCCCTCTCCGGCCTCAGCGCTAAGTGGGTTGAGCTCAAGCTCGATCAAAGGTACTTGCTGGAGCACCCATCGGAGAAGGATACTGTGGCGCTCTACATCGCGCTTGGCCAAACTGAAGTGCCGCGTTCGCTGTATAAAATTGGTAATGAGATCATTCCGTCTCTTAATGTAGTTATACTTCTTTTCTGCGGTGCCCAGCTTGGATTCTGCTTCCACTAGTCTTGTTTGAAGATTGTGTGAAGAAAGACTGGACTTTCGTGGATTAGAGAGAGCATTGCGTGCTATCGCAACATCCGAACTGGCTGCTGCCACCGCTTTCTCAGCATATTCCCTGTCCATTGCACGCTGAAATGCGGTTCTGATATCGCCTATGGATTCCTCTGTCTCTCCGGGCCGTAGCACCTTCGACTCCACGAGCTGTTCCCAGGCTCTGTCATGATGCCGCTGGTAACGCTTGACACATTTGGCAGGTTGGTCGTAGCCCCAATTTTCGTAGCCGATGTATTCGTATTCGTAGCCGATGTATTCGATCCATGTCGTCAATTTATCCTGTCGAGCCGCATCCTCGTCGAGCTGAAACTGCCGCGTGAAGCCGTGTTCTGCCAGTCGCTCCTTCAGCGAGGCGACATATTCAGCGAAGCCGAACTGATCTCTCGCTGGATCATCGTAGGAAAGATCGTGACGCTCCAAGTGCTCCTCCCACGTCCGTCTTGGGGGAAAAGTGCCGTCTATATACTTCATGTCTTGACTGGATAGAAACCGTCTCCATTCTTTTGCAACTGTCACTAACGTCCACTCGTTCTTGAATTTGTGCTCCCTCGCAAATTGCTGGACCGCACGGAAGGTGCTCCAGCGCCATTGGTGCCCGGAGAAACACGGTATCAGTCCACTACACCTATCCCTGCCTTTTCTCCAATATGACAGAATCTCATGGTATTCAGGATATTTTTCCTCGTTCTCCATGACATCTTTGTATATGCTCAGCGGAAATGGAGGCCGGCCGCCATCGTCGACAAGTTTGTGGTATCCCTCAGTCTCGTCTTGTAGATCTCTCTGGTATGCCCTCTGGTATTCCTCCTCGGGTGGCAAGGGTGATGCAGTTGATGTAGGTGAGGGCGGTCGCGGCGGTGATTCCCTGTTGGAGGGTACTTGTAAAAGCCGTGCGGCTACTTCATCGAGATCCACAGGGCGAGAGGGGGCTGTTTCGCTTGCACCGCGCACTCGATCTCTATTCAGTGTAAACAAGTGAAAGTGGAAGTGGAAGGGCATGTAGAGGAGGGCCTGTCACCTTAGCCTCTGAATGAACTCTTCAGATATGTTGTCTGGATCTTCAACATCAACGTATCTAGAGTGACTGTGTCAGCAAGGCGGCTGCAATGGAGGTGATGGAACAGAGGGTGAGCGACCTATCATTCTCTTCCAGGTATCGATCAAGTTCTGCATCACTGAAAGCAACGATATCCCGAGCGAACAGCTTCGGCGGTTCAGGCGACTCCATGGCTCAGTGGTCTAAAGCAGATGCGTGGATGCAGAGGATGGGATCTCGAGCTCACTTGTGATCACGGGCACGGGCAAAGCACTTAGTCAGCATTCGACCAAAAGGCGCTCAAGCTCCCCCTCCGTTTCGCAGTCCTTCTGCTGGGGGATTTACTCTACTTGTATGGAGTAAACAGCCCTCTTGTCAGATGACTGGTCCTGAGTGAACTCTGAAGTAGGCAGCAACCACGAAAATATGACAGGCTTAGCCGCTCGGATTGGCCCGCGGGCGTCTCGCCTTTGATCGTAAGCCAATCATGAATTCATGAGAATGTACCAGCCGCCACCACTGACCGGCTGCCTACGTAGTGGATGGAAGCATGTCGGCTGTAGAGTAGCTTGGTTAGAAGGGGGCCCAGCACAGCTTTGTAAGTGTACGAGGTTGGGGGCGTGCTTCCTGCTCCTCTCCCCTCTTTCCTTCTCTTCTTCACAAGGCTAGACAAAGCCATCCGTACCCTTTATATATCTTGTCTCCATTCTTACTGAAAGCAAATAGACTCTAGCCATGGCAAATCCGGATTTAATCGCGTGGTTGTTTCCTGCAGGAGAAGATGACTTGGGTTGGAAAAATGCGGGCGAGACCATCCATCATGAAGAGAACCAGTCAATATTTATGAAGGCGCAGCAGCAGATCGACCGAGGCATTCGCAGCCGGGAATCAACGGCTCCTCCAGAGGACTACGAACCCAAGGAACGCACTCCGCACTGGGAATACTTGGACAGGCTTCGGTTGACCTTCAGCCGCGGACCGAAAGGTCGCAAAGGTATCACGTTCGGAACGAATGCCAACGCTTGCGACGTTTACCTGCCGAAATGGAATTGTTTGGAGAACAAAATCGGTCGAGAGCATTGCTACCTCACGTTCGACGCGCAGAACCGGCTGATCTTACAAGACGAGTCAACGCACGGGACCATTGTTACATACAACGGGCTAGGGGGAATGAAGCGCCGCAACTTCACATGGATCATCGGAGGGCACGAGGTCCCCCAGGACGCCAAGGAGATCATCATAAAATTCCATGAGAATCTGCAGTTCCAAATCGTCGTATTCAATCATGAGGCGTATCCCCAGCAGTACGTCGTCAACGTCAATCGGTTCCGGCAGCAGATCGCCGCGAACGCCGAGCTACCCATGGCTGGACTTGGCCTTCGGAGCAACGATTCTACAGCAGGGAATAGCAGCGTACAGACTCCGAGAACTGATGCCATCCGCCTCAAACAGCGGACTCTTGGCAAGGGAAGTTTTGCCGTTGTAACTCTTCGTTGGGATGTCAGCACCGGAGAGTATGTTGCTGTTAAGGAGCCTTATAAGAGAGTCTACAACAAGGAGAGCTGGAGGAACGAAATTTATGTCATGAACCAGATCGCACACGTGAGTTTCGAACTACTCATCTTCCACGCGAATTCTGACGTCTTCCAGGAGAATGTTGTCAACCTTGTAGACTATATAGAAGTACCACGGCATCAATTGATCCTGGAATACGTTCCATATGGCAACCTCGAAGAACAACACATCCAACGAAGATTCTCGAACATTGAGGTGTGGACGATCCTCCGACAGTGCCTCACAGCTTTAGAATTCGTTCATCAAAAACGTATCGTGCACCGAGACTTGAAGCCGGAAAACATTCTTGTGGCTAGCCGAGATCCTCTTCATGTCAAAGTAGCTGATTTCGGTCTTGCGAAAGAAGGGAGCTACATGGAAACAGTCTGTGGGACAGATCTGTATGCCCCTCCCGAGATTGCACAATATCGGGGCTCAAACGCGCCCAGGGAAAGATATACAAGAGCCGTTGACATCTGGTCCCTTGGCGTTGTCATCTTGAGGTTTGGATACGGTCTTCCCGGCCAAGGCAGAGGACTCGAGTGGTGTAAAAATGTCATGAACGAAGCTAATAGTTGGGAATCAGAATCCATGATTGACTTTTTGCGTAATTATATGATAGTGTGGAACCCGGAGCAGCGATATTCAGCCGGCGCTTGTTTGGATTTCTTGAACGGCCTCTCTATGTCCCAACGTTACAATGTAGCACCTACCCCTGCTTCCTACGCTGAGGAAGACGAAGAGTATTCCGACGGAGAGGCGACAGAGACAGGTGATGACGGCGAAGAGGGCCATATCGCAGAGCAGGTTAGTAACTGATAAGGCTTCTTACACAGAAGAGACACTAGCTAATCGGACTGTTTCGGCAGCAAAGCGAAGCTTCTACATGGAGGGCGCCGTTTCAAGGAAATCCGCTGCATGATCCAGCCTTTGTTGGAACGTCCGTTGCGAATTTGGCTCAAGAATCTGACTGGAGTGAAGGACGTAGCTGGTACGCCGGCCCACCTCCAGAGGATGACCATGACGATGACGGTGTTGCCGAACCCGAAGATCCAAGTTTGACCCAGAGCCAAAGGCGATTGCAGGCGTACCTGCTGGATGCGCTGCGGGAAGGAGATGCCGGGGCCGGTGGCGCTGGCCGCATACTACGTACATCCAACTCGGGTTCACGCAAACAGCACAAGTGGGAGGAGGACATGGGAGCATGACTACGCGAGAAATAGAACACTGGGACGGGACTGATTGGATCTACGAATAGCAACCCACCCCGGCCCGTAAACAGAGTACAGTTTGCATTTGACATGGTCTGGCGACCAGACTTGGTGAAGGAGGTACACCTTTTCAATTCAAGGCTGCCTAAGCTTTGCTTTGCAGCATGTAATATTACTAGTATATACTCTTAGTACTAACCCCCATCCCCACGACGCGAAATGCCACACGTCCCGAACAAATTCCAAGGTACCTCGAACGTTAAGAAGCACAGATTCCTTGCGAAAATAGATATCTGAATTCAACGTCAACTGAAACGCTCTCAAGCAATTCCTTAGGCCGCATCACTTTAGTATCCAAAAATTACAGCTGCGTTGCTGCTCTGCTGCTCAATTCATTCAGCATGCGGTGAGTCGCCGCAAACACAATTTCGTTCCAGCAACGCTTCCACTCCGTTCTACACCTATTTTCGGTCTGAGACTCATATAGCTGCACGACCCAATTACATCCAAGAAGTTACTGAGCAAAATTTGACACTGTGTTGTCTATAACCGAGCATTTCGCCGTTCCTGCTGCGTCGCGTGGGTACCTATAAGTGAGTTTCTCATATCGTCTCGATCACGTGGAAAACTGACTAATGCGAACAATACGGAGTACGATATTTGGTGCGAAATGTTCATCCTTATTCCCGCAGGCGCGTCAGCTCACGTGCTAATATCACCAGCTATTTCTAGAAAGCCGCTCCAAATGATTGCTTGGTGCAGCATGTTTATCATTATGCCTAAGATCTATCTCATAGCAACATCGTTGCCTAACACACTGTCGGGTAATCCATCAACAACCTTCAGTCTCTCTGTCTCCCATTCCATCAACGCCGTAGAAGACGACAGAGTTCGAAGATGTTCGGCGCCTAAAACCTTTCTACTCAACTGTACACATTCCTGCATTAGTTTGATTGCCACCGCATCTTGACCCTGCCCTTTCCAGGTGAATGCGAGGTTATTCATGCTGGTCAGCGTGTCTGGATGGTCCGCTCCCAGTTTCTTCTTGCGAGTCTCCATCACTTGCACCTCCTGCTCTTCGGCTTCCTTCCATCGGCCTTGATTCCAAAACGTCGACGCCAGGTTGGCCATGCTGGTCAGCGTGTCTGGATGCTCCTCGCCAAGCACCCTCTTTCTCGTCTCCATCACTCGCACAAACAGCTCTTCGGCCTCCTTCCATCGGCCTTGATTCCTGTACGTCGACGCCAGGTTGGCCATGCTGGTCAGCGTGTCTGGATGCTCCTCGCCAAGCACCCTCTTTCTCGTCTCCATCACTTGCACGTCCAGCTCTTCGGCCTCCTTCCATCGGCCTTGATTCCAAAACGTAGCGGCTTCCGGATTCCAGTTGCCAGTATAGCAAAACAATCGTGAAATCAGCGATCATGACGATTGTATTTCTAGAATATTACATCTTCGACACATGAGATCTGGAGGCTGAACACTATTCGGATTCGGAAATCAGACCCAACGAGTAAATTCCCGACATGATACATGACTGCTCACGAATCAATCCTGGTTCAATCACCTTCTGCACACTCTTCTCCCCACACCGAACAATCCTGATGAATTACCGCTTGTATAAGCAGTGGATCCGGTGATAGATGAAGAAAAATGGCCCCGTACCAAGTATCTGCGTGGTGGATACCGAGGGCTTCAGCCTTGCCAAGGTCTGCAAATAATCTCTTTGGTCAAACATTGATCGTCCATCAGCGAATGAGGCTTCAGCAACGTCCCCCAATATCACTCGTCCTTTATCGATGTGCTTTCACGAATGAATCATTCATTTCGAGACTTCGGTACTTCGCCACAGCAAGAAAGAGGCTCTGTACCTATTCATTGAGGTCAGATGGCTGCGCGTGCCGGTGATATCCTTTGGACCCCTGCCGCCTACGTCACCGCAATGACTACCACCAATTCGAAAAACATCCACTCACTTCTTTACAATTGCATATTATATGCTTCATATTCTTATTCTTCAGTATGAATTGACAGTCACTTGTTCCTCCTCCTATTCCGACACGACAAGCGGAAAACAATTCTCCTCCAACCCTCATTATTATACGCGGTTCTCAGCTTCGCCAGTATCCCCAGCGTACTTAAAGCCCAGTCCCGCCACCCTCCGACCTGCTACTTTTTATCGCCTTCTCCACGTTACCATCACAAGAAGGATCGCAAGTTAGAATATGGCGCAGCTCGCGCTCAAGGCCGTGAGTTGGGGCGCGGAAAAAGTTGGTACTATCGCATTTGTTGAGAGACACAACACTGACAACACCCTCAGATTCCTGATGAGGCCTTTCACGCGATCCCAGGAGGCTACTTTCGCCCACCCGAGGTTGACGAGCACAAACGAAGGAAGCGCGAGAAGAAGAGGAAGGAGAAGGAGGAACGGAAGAGGATTCGAGAAGAAATGAAGAATGGTGGCAAGAAAGATGATAATAAAGACAAGAATGACAAGCGCAGGGAGGACGAGCAATCCGATGATGATGACGACTCAGACACTTCGGATGAAGGTCGGAACGAGGCTCCAGATGAAGAAGAGAAGATAGAACCCCAAGAAGTGAAGCCGCGTCGAAGGGAGAGGCCGAGACGTGGGCGCAATTCCTCCTACATCGATCGAGGATACGAATCTGATCGTGGACCGCTGGATGACAACTATTTCCCACCGCCTCCCGTCCAACCGATAGCCGACCCTATTTCTTCTCCTCTGCAACCGTCAGCTGCGCCGATTCAACCTACCGCATACCCAGCGTTCAAACCGTACAATCCCGCCGACTTCGCGGGTCCTCCTACCCAACAGGAGCGCGACCTCGCCAATCGCATGGAAAATACATCGATTCAGGACTACGGGGCTCATGAGGAATCCCATACACCCAATGGTGATGAGCGTGAGTCGGATAGACGGTTGCCACAGGAAGACCACACTTACCCTCCCGCCTATGACCCAGTATTTCCGAACATGCCTGCGCGACGTAATGGCTCGACAACCTCGCCAGCAGTTGATCCTATATTTCTACCACGTCCTCCTAAATCGCAGAATGCACATGTACCACCTTCAATTTCAACCACTACTTCTCCAGAGACAGTTCCCAGAAACAGCAAGCGCGCACCGCCTTCGACTTTCACTCCAGCATATGAGGAGGACGAGCTTAGAGAAAGGAAGCCGTCTGTAGCGGAAGCAAAATACACGCCCAACTACCCTGCTGGTAGTTTCGTACCTTCACCAAAACTTCAACCACAGACCTACGCTAGAGAAAGCTATCCACCACCAGACGATCGATTCCAGTCTCCGCCACCTGCTCAACACCAATCGTGGGCGACATCTTCGGGTACGCAGCCTGCGTATCCGGTCCCGATGCCAATACCAGTGGTGCCACAATCGCAGCAACCGATGTATCCAGTCTATCCTCCGTACACTGCAGCACCCCCTGGCTACAGTCCGCCATACGAAGGCGACAACGAGTCATACGACGGCCACTATTCTCGAGACGAGCACGGTCACCACCATCGGGCTTCCCGCGCGAGCGAATACTCCCCATCGCGGTCTCCGCCTCCACGCCACGGCAGCAAAAGCGGTCGACGATCCCGCGAGGACGACCGCAGCACGCGCGACGGCCGCAGCAGCTCGCGCATCAAGGACATGTTCAAAGACCGCAAGGACGTGGGCGCGACGGCGCTCGGCGCCATCGCCGGCGGCTTCATCGGCCACGAGGTCGGGCACGGCCGCAACGTCGGCACGCTGATCGGTGCGGCGCTGGGCGGCTTCGGCGCTAACTACGCTGAGCGCCGCTGGGAGAAGGAGAAGGAGGTGCGCAGGCACCGCCAGGATGAGGGCGCCGACGGGAAGGCTCAGGACGGGTACGACAGCTATTGAAGTTGGTGACGCGGGTGTGGGCTTTGCGGGCGCGGCGCTGAGCAGAGTCTGGGCGAGGGTTTGGTGTTCTTTCGGTTTTGATGGGTTGCCGGTGTGCGTTTGGCACGGCTGGTGGAATAGTTAACTCGGGATATCAGCATGGACGGGTTCAAGCATGGGATTAAGCGCAACAACGGTGGCGAAGTTTGATATACACACGACTCTTACGCGTTATGGTGCGAATGATGTTACGATCGACCTAAAGTTATGGCAATGTACACTTTCATCTCTGGTTGTAGCTGTTCAAGTGTCAGATGTTGCCTTCTCTCATTCTTCAAAACGGTGTCCTATGCGAGAAGGTTTCGTTTACCAAAGAATACCTCTTCCACGCCGAAAATCTAAGCTGATACTATACGCATGCATCGGATTTACTGTGCTCTCGGCCGAGTGATTGCTCAGTGAAACTTTTCGTCCGTTACTCGGGCTTCCTGCTGCCACAAAACATTACTACGTTTTCACCAGCGGTGGAAGAATTCGTCTGGCGCTTCGCCTCCGCAGCGCCATGTTCGCCACGATGCTCCCATTCGACCAACTTCCCAATTGAGTCTTGAGTAGCCTGAGGCCTCAGTATTTATGAGCCTCGGGCGCGAATAGCAAGCTCAACTGCCCCTTTTACATCAATATTTCTTCGTAAACCAACTTCTGCTCGTCATCTTTGCTTGGAATAGTAAGCTTATTTGCAGAAAACGATCGGAGAGTTCGGACGAATATTGGCGCATTTCAGCTTCCCCTCTTCCCATTATTCAGCATTTTGCATTTATAAGCCACTGGGGATATCTCATATATCAGCTTTGAAGCGTCCCTATCGTGACTCTCCCTGAACTTCGCAGGACGGCCACTTCAATTACAGCCTCTCAAAGCGGTAAATCGGTAAAGTTACCTTGAAACTCGTTGCTCCTATCGGAAGTGTATTTCCCTTGCTCCATATTAGTTCTTCTAGTTGTAACCCAAGCACAAGTCAGCTCCCAATATCTTCGTTAACAATTCATCTTCCCTTACTCACAATGGTCATCCGAGTTGGCATAATTGGCCTCTCAGCCGCGGCCACAGGTACCGGTTGGGCGGCATCTGCTCATCTCCCATATCTCCTCAACTCACCGCACTACAAGATCGTTGCGCTTTGCAACTCCACTTTGGACAATGCCAAGGCCGCCATCAAGGCCTTCGATCTCCCACCAGAGACGCGGGCTTATGGGTCCGCTGAGGAACTCGCGCAGGACAAAGATGTCGACTTGGTAGTCGCAAACACGCGAGTTGACCTGCATGCTAAAGTCTTGTTGCCGAGTTTAAAGGCAGGTAAGGCCGTATTTTCCGAGTGGCCGATGGATGGTAATGAGGAGAACGCAAGGAAAATGCTTGAAACAGCGAGAAAATCCGGCAGCAAGACCATTGTTGGGCTTCAGGGTAGAGCAAATCCAACAGTGCAGAAGGTTAAGCAGCTTGTTGATGAAGGCAAGATCGGAAAGGTCCTGAGCACGAACATCTTTGGGCATGGAACCAATGGAGGGAGAGAGGAGAGCGCCAAAGTCAAATATACGTTGGACAGAGAGGTGGGTGGAAATCTTCTCACCATTCATTTTATACACAGTGAGTGTTTAATTTGCCCACACCAAGCGAATATGATTCTAACTGTTTTTCTCAGCTCTCGATTACATCCTGTATTCGCTCGGAGAGATTGATACCGCGCAGAGTGTGCTCAAAACTCAAATTCCCGAAGTTAAAATCATCGACGGATGGGACACCAAGAACTACGTCGAAACAGTGACGAAGACCACTCCCGATCAAATCCTTCTTCAGGCCACCCTAAAGACGGGAGCCGTTCTTTCTATGCATCTTCAAGGTGGTCATCCGCCACCTTTCGATCCGAAGTTTCTGTGGCGAATTTATGGTGAGAAGGGCGACATCGAGGTCAGCGGAGAGAGTTCCCTGCTTAATGTGAGGACGGAAGGGTCTAAAATCCGTTTTCATGATCGTGAGAGTGGGAAAGTTGAAGACGTAGTCCTTGACAAGGATCCACTCGGTGATCTGCCTGTACCGGCAAGGAACATTGGGAGAATATACGAAGAGTATGTGTCGGGTGATGGGAACTTCTTGGTGACCTTCGAGGATGCTTTCCAAAGGCACGTCTTGATTGGGAAGATGCTAAAACATTGGGACGACAAAGATCAGGGTTGGAAGTTATGAGAAGCTTGAACAACCGCTTGTATGGAGTTTACTTCAACTGCTTTACAAGCTAGACTTCTGAATGCCCTCAGTATCCTCAATTCGGTAGACATATTTCACAGCACTAGCCTTTCCGTCTCTCAGATTCTCCAATCCTTTTTGGATGCCACCAAGGCCTCCAGGGATCACCTCGTGTGGATGTGGTTTGAACCAGCCATCCTTCAGACCACGTGAGAATAACCTGAAGTACACGTAGGCGAAATCTGATGCGTTGCTGTGGGCGCTTCCTACTTGTGTCGTGGACTTAGTAACGGTTGCCGGAATCTCTTGATATTTCTTTCCTGGGAGGACGAGAGTAATTTGGCCGTTGGGTTCTAGCACCTTGACAATATTCTGGTACGAGCCGTGCTCACTGACGGCATCAAAGGCGTAATAAAGCTTCTCTCCCTTCAAAGCATCCTTGAGCCCCTTGACCACTGCTTCATCGCCGTTGCGATAGTCGACAATCGTGTCGCCCTTCTCCGGCTCAAGGAACTGCTTAACGAACTCCTGTGCTCGGCCAGCGACACAGATCAACGGATGAATATTCGATTTTTTGGCCAACTGAAGGGCAAATGCTCCCACAGCCGAGCCAGCTCCATAGATGACCAACGGGATCGGCTTCTTAGCGGGTTTCCATACGTCTGGAAGGCCGAGTCGGACGTGCATACCAATTGCAGAGGTCATGGCGGCAAGAGGAATCGTAGCGGCTTCCTCGAAGGTTGTCTTCTTTGGAATATGGAACGTCGTATGGGCCGGGCTCACAGCATATTCGGCATAGCTTCCTCCAGGATGGAGCATCTCGTGGAACGCTGCCACACGGTCTCCAGGTTTGAATTCGGTGACATTGGAGCCTACAGCATGGACGAAACCTGCAATATCGTCGCCTTGATTCACAGGATTCTTGGGCATAGCTCTGGGAACTTTCCTAGGAGGTTGTTATTAATCGCATTTCTCCAATAGTTTAAGTGGAAACGAATGTATTAGAAATTGAATCCGCCGTACCAGTCTTTAGGATTCGATCCACTAACAACGACCTTTGTGACCACCTCATCAGGTCCAGGAGTAGGAATTGGAGACTCGATAATCTCCACTATCGGACCTGGACGTACGATGGCTTCCTTCATGTTGACGTCTTGATACTGTGCAAGGCTGTTCTGAGTTGACAATTCGGGTTTTAAATTGAACTAATAGTGATGTTCAAGGCGGATACCAACTCTCAAATGAACTTCTCAGCATATGAAGCAGATTTATAGCACCAAAAGCTGCCATGATGGCGCCAGAACTGTTAACCGAGGCGGTTCTTGATCTCCGTGTGGAGAGCATGAACGCTGACCCTAACCTTTATGCGGTAGCTTTTACTTATTCCTTCGGAGTTTGCAGTTAGCGCCGATAAACAAAAATAATTAGAGTGCCTCAGACTACATGCGCCAACCTTCAATTGCAATTGCTATCTCATGCAGCTGTTTGACCTTATGTCGAACTCGGATTTTCCAGTACTTCATACCAAGGAATGCAGCAAGACAAATGTAACATCACGAAAGGTTAGAAATTGAAGACTGAGTGCCAACACAATTAGCGACATCCGATTGAAGAGAAGCTGGAAACTTAGACATGCAGAGAATAGCTACAAAGACCCAGTACCAAACCCGAATCATACCGAATACCTTGTCCCACAACGCCGAAGCACCCAGATGATGAATGTCGTTCCCGATGGCTAGCACCGCGACCCGAACGCAGTTCAAACGCCGAAGCACCATGCGAGACCGACGCAGATGCTGATATTCGCACAATGGCACGCAGAAACACACAAGCGCAACACTCCCTCACCTCACGCCCTCAACGCCACGCGCTCTTCGACCCCGGCGCAAGACTCCCCCTGCTCGCACTCCCAGGCGTGACGCTGCTAACGCGCACATGGCCGGCGCGCACGGCGGCCGCCGTGGCCGCACTCTCGCCCATCGTGGTGCGGCGCACGGGCGGCTTGGAGACGGGGGCGGAGCGGGGACTCAGGACGCTGGCGCGGGGGTCCGGGTCGGCGGCGCGCACCATGCGGCGGGCGTGGCTAGCGGAGAAGAGCGCCTCGCTGGGCGGGCTGCCGGCAGAGGCGGCGGTGGGGCTGCGGCGGCGGTGGGTGCGCGCGCCGCTACGCTCGCTGCCCGGCCCCGCCGTCGAGGCGCGCTTCAGTGCCGACCGCAGCGCCGTCGCGTCGTGCTGGTCCAGCGGCCAGGTTTTCTGCGTGTCGTCGTCCGACGCAGAGCTCGTGCTCATGCTGTCGGTGGAGGCGGCTTCGGAGGCGTTGGAGACGATTTGGAGGGAGGAGCGGTATGGTGCGGCGTTGGGTGCGATCTCGCGGAGTGGAGAGTCGTCGTCTGATGAGGACAGCATTGTCGACGCAGTAGGTGCCGCTGAGAGTGGAGATCCATCCGATTTCTTTGATAGGAATCCAGCTTGAAATCTGCTGGAACGTGGCTTAAGATCTGTTGATGGCTCTGGAGGAGTAGGAATAGGCGAAGAGCCGTCCTTATCGGGCCTCGTCAGTGAAGGTGGAGGTGGCAGTTCGGCTGATGAGACTTCAGGAGTAGACTGGACAGCTTGTGGAGTAGCTTGAAACTCTGTGAGAGAACCATTTTCCGTGTCGTCCTTCCAACGCACGCCTCGCTTCAGACCCTTGATCGGAGACTTCTTCTTGGGTGTGAAAGTCACTCCCTTCTTCGCTCCACCCATCTTCCTCCTTCGTGGAGAAGCCTTCAACGGAGAGGACATGATAGGTTGTTCCAGCAGATTGGGCTGTGGCAGCATCCTCAAAGGAGATGGCCCAAGAAGATTAGCGGCCTTACGATGCTTAGGAGTTCCGGATTTAGTTGGTGGGAAGACTTCAGTGACTGGCAGCCCACCTTCGGGCTTGATGACTTGGGACGTTGCAGTAGAGCACTGGTTAACGATACGACCAAGGAGATTCTTTGCCGCTGCGACTGCCTCCTCTTCACTCATCGTAAGGATTTGGCCGAGTATTGCCACCGTCTCAAAGTGGGCTTGTAGCAGTATCTGCACGATAGCTGCATCACCACCCTTATCCATCTCCAGGAGAGTGGTAAAGGCCTCTCGTTCAGCCAAAGATTTTAAAAGCTCTGTTTCACGAACGAGGCTGGAAACGTCGCTGTGGTCGCCGCAGTCATCAGTTTCTGTGAGTTGTCGAATGCCGGTCTGGAGAGCAGTATCAAGTGCCCGTTCCCAGTTGCATCTCGCCAACCGTTGATGGAAGTGCTGTCTGCTGCTCTCTAGTTCGGCCAGCATGCCTTGTGCCGTTTTGCGCATAGCGACGAGATTTTTGGGTGGCTCCTCGTCTTCTCGAGTCTCACAGACTTGATCGAAACCTGCAACCCAAGCTGAGATTAGAGAGATACGCCGCTCTACTTGACGCAATTTCTTCATCACGCTCGTCCTCTCCTGCCTCTCCGCCGTGGAATGATCATATGCGCTGCGTATCCGTGAAATACCCTCTTTGGCGATTGCGTCTCGTTTCTCGCTCTGCTTCCGGAACTTGATAAAGGCAGTTGCCTCGTAGTCCTTTTGTTGCTGCTTGAGCTCATTAATCAAGGTCATTTGCTCATCAATCTTCTTCAAGTAGTCTTTCACATGTCGGTTCACATTAAACACATTCCTAGTGACCTTTGTTTGAATGTTCTTTGCTCGGTTTGCGTATCGGAGTGTATTTTGAGTTTCGTCAAAGTGAGCACTTGAGGGACTGACGCATACAATCATGACAGTTTTGCAGTTGCCACCCAGAGAAAACTTGAGAAGGCGAGTGAGCTTTGAGTTTCGGTATGGAACGTGATTTCGCTTGCGAGGATCACACAACGCGTTGATGCAGCTGCCAAGTGCGAGGAGTGATTTGTTAATGTTTGCGCCCTCAATCAGTCGTTCTCCTCGATTTTTCGTTGCGCTTGCACGTTCGCTTCCTGCCAGATCGATTATGCTTAGGGTTGCCATCGTGTGAGGTTCATTGATGTCGGCGTTTCGATCTTTCTGAGATATATTTATTTGAAGGACCGCATGAGACCGAGATGATGTTGCATTGGCTTCTGTTGGAGACATTGTTCGGTATTCGTTTCCTCGTACTATCATATCCATGACCTCTTGTACCTACAAAGCGTTAGATGATGACCACTTCTATAATACTGTGTTCACTTACATTTTGTGGGTGATGACTTGACAAGCCTGCCACTGATACTGCTTGGTGGGCGTCTTCTCGAAGCATCAAGCCTTGCTTGCTACCTCCGGGAACCAGAAGATCTCTAATTGTTTCATTGTAGATTTCCAAATAGGATAGTGAAATTTCAATCACTTTCTCTTCCTTCAATTCCTGGATCTTCTCGAATAGCTCTTGCATGGTGAGGAAAATGATGCCTGGTTGCTGCGCAGTTCCGGTGATAGTATGAGTCTTGCCACATCCTGTCGCACCGTAGGCAAATACAGTGGCATTGTAGCCGTCAAGTACACTGTCGAGCAGGTTCCGTGTGGTTGCTTCATAAACGTCGCTTTGAGTGGTGTTTTCGTCGAAGACCCTGTCAAACGCAAAGGTTTGGTCTTTGACTCGCTTTCCTTGTGGTACGACAGACCTGGAGAAACGTTGAACGGGATTGTCTTCCGGAGGGTCAAAAACACTGGCAACTCGTCAGTTTCAAAGCGGCAACCTGTTGCAATGGACACACTTACAGGCATTTGTCGTCAACAACCTTGATGACAGATCGGATACCCTTTTGACTGAGCTTTGGAGTAGGAGCGGAAGCAAGAGAACCATCGCCTAGGAACAGAGTTGAATCGTCGGTCTTTGTGAGCTGGGCAGCTTCTCGAATGGTAAATGGGCGCACTCGGACGGCGACAGTGATTGACGAGGCATTATCGTCAGTGGCCATTCTGGCCTAGACGGGATTGTGTATAAGACAGATAATTTGTTGAAGCGCAGGAGAGCAACTGCTGAAGCTTACCAGTCGTGCAATAACGTTGGCGGATCCTGCTGTAGAGGTTGAACTTGAGCTAACAGAGCGATTTCGAGATGTTGAAGGTGCCGTAAACACTTTGCGGCTGGTTTATTGTGGTTTTGCAGAATGCGGGTTAGCGTCTTCGGCCTTGTTCGTTACTGGTCCGAGCTCCTCACCTCATAAAACAATGAGCAGCACCACAATATTTCCATCCTTCATATCAGGGACTCGTTTATGTTCTTCTATTAATTTCCTCTTACTCTACCCGTTTAATTTGCGCTTAGTATGTGTCAGTTATTTCCTTTCGTCACACGCCCTACCTTTCCAGCAACCAATGATACGGAACTGTACTATGTGTGAGCCAATAGCTCGACTGCGAGCTTTACAGATACAACCAATGCCTTTCTTGAATATTCCATTGATATACCGTAGATAAATATGCCGGATTCCTACCAGTAGAAAGTACTTAGCTGTCGCGATTGTTGATTTTACAAGTGGTTGTGAAACCAGTCAAGCCCAGATCCCACGATGGTTGCATATTTGCAACACCGTAGACCGCCTTCTCAAAGTGAGACTCAAAGCCGAATATAGCCGCTCTAATAATGTGTCATGGGATTTCTATGCTCCTTTCCTACTCCCAGCCTTTCATTTTCCGTCTTATACCATCAATCTGCCGCTTGAAGGCCTTCGACTCAATTTAACTTTACTTCACCTCGACAACTCAATATCATCTTGCTCAGCTAAAATCTCATCAAGTTCATCAAACCATAGCCATCATACATTTTCTACCGTAGCGGCTCCTCCTTAAGTTCTCCACCTACCTTACTCAGTCTTACAGTTCCTTGTCGAACAGGACAATATCCGACACAACCAGCTGGTGGTCAAGGATGGCACCAGTAACTCCCCGCAACCCAGTCGCCGGTACAACTGACCGTTCAAGAGCTCTCGTTGAGAATGGTACAAGTTCGATGAGGCGAGAGAATCCTTCCAATCGTGTGCGGAAAGGAGAGAGAATTCGTAGAATTGCACAGCCTCCACTCTCGTAAGTCTCTCATACATAGCCTACCATACCTTCATGCATCTAACAAATACCAGAGGTCTGTACAACGAAATCCGAACCGTTACAATCGTGCCCAAAGAAGGAGAATCTCGCGACTTTATCCTGTACAGGAAGCTGGTGACTCATTTTTCAACATTCTTCAACAATATCTTTGGTGAAGGTACGACGGTGACGCACTTTAAGCTCGGCGACACAGATCCAAAGACCTTTGAGCTATTCCAGCAGTGGATTAACGCTGGTCGATTCGAATATCGCTGGAAGCAATGGGTTCCTCGACCAGATGATCCTTATATGCCCCTGGTAGAGCTCTACGAGCTTGCAGAAAAAATGGGATCCATTGCGTTAATGAATCAAGTCATAACCTCTATTCGAAAGATATTTGAGGACAGTGGAAAGCGGCTATTCATGTCGGTGCCAATCGTCAACTACATATACACCAACACAAACAAGGGTGCTCCACTACGGAATATCACACGTGATATGTTTGCGTTCAACGCAGACATGACTACACTAACCTACAAGAAGTCGGAAAGCATTCATTCGGAGTTTGATGCAGAACTTCGAAAGCGGCTTATCCAGCGCACCCGGGATCCAACTCTGCTGGAACCAAACCATTGGGTCTATCATTTGCACGAAGTGCCTAGCGATGAAGACGAATGCACGATTCTTGAGAGAGAGAGCGCAGCCAATAGGCAGAATGCAGAGAGAGTGCAGAGCTGAACGCGTAGATGCCAAGCTCGTGCTAGCAGGAGGGCACTCTTCCGGTTCCTTCCGCAGACGCACATCTGTTTCACATCAGTGCATTCATCAGAATTGAAAGAACGACTCAAATTTGGTCTAAAGAAGGAAGGGTAACGAAATTGCGCTGTGGGTGTGCTGTTTGATGCACACGGTTCTGAAGGCGAACCAAATTTCAAGCTCAATCACGTATAGACTAGATGGTTACAAACCACCTGGGATCGGACGTAAGCAACCTGAGGAGACACCCAGAAACTAAAATGCACGGCATAAAAGGATTTCGTAGCATCATATTGACTATTCAAGCAGCCATTCTCAAAATTTCCAACACCTGCTCTTTGTTCTTGAGTGGAATCGGATTGGTGGCGCACCATCTGTCGGCTAAGCTATGGTCTGCTAATGCATCAAATTTGTTTTCACCCACGTCCATCACTCCAAGACTCCTAGGCATTCCCAATTCCGTAAAAATGGCGTCTAAGCAATCCCCAAGATCTGCCGTGCTCTCTTGTAATCCTCTCCTCTGCAGCACCGACTTCACCTCTGCATCCGCCCACAGGATCTTTTCCACGCCGTTTTGCTTATCCTCATTAACCTTCCTGTTGTACTTACACACCGCAGGAAGCAAGATGCAGCTCGTCTCTCCATGACCAACTCCCAACGGGCCCAACTGATGGCCAATTCCATGGCTGGCCCCGAGCGACACGCCGCTCCGCACCGCACTCATAGCGTGAATCACGCCCATCTGGCAATCGAACCGCGCCTTCACATCACTCTTGTCGGCTTTGCATCGCAGCAGCCCCGGAACCAGCAGCTTCAGCCCCTCGCGCGCGGCATCGTCGCCCCTACGATCGACATGCATGCCACACAGCGTCTCGACGCAGTGGTCGACGGCGCGCACGCCCGTCGACAGCCAGAAGCGGTCGGGCGTCGAGACCGAAAGCCGTTCGTCGATGACGACCAGCGCGGGCACGTTGGTGCCGTGGTTGAAGCCGCGCTTTGCGTGCGTGTGGTCGTTCGTGCCGCCGCCCAGCGCCTGGTACTCGCCGCCGGACAGCGACGTCGGAATGGCGATTTGCGGCACTGTCGCTTGCTTGATATGCGGGCGGTGGGCGGTCCAGTCGGTACCGGAGTGCAGAGCTTCGAGGTCGTCGAATGTGGACGCGTTGTTGGCGAGGGCGGCTGCCACGATTTTGGCCGCATCTGTAAGCGAGCCTGCGCCTAGAGTGACGAGTAGGTCGGCGTTGAGTTTGCGGCATTCTTCTGTTACCTCGAGACATTCGGACCACAGCGTGTGCGGAGTCATGCCCACGCGGACACCGACCACTTTCGATCCAAGTGCTGACTTGAGCTTCTCGAGGTTGTCTGTTTGGGTAGAGAGCGACTTCGATGCTATTATATAGACTCTTGAAGCGTTGAAGGTTTCGGTAACATGTTTTGCACAAGCTTCGTAGAATGGCAGTCCGTAACTGATTTTTGGGAAGGTTGCATCTGGAAATGCCGGCCTATAGACCTCTTGTGCCATGCTCTTTATTCAATTGAACAAATGAAACTCGGAATATCAATATGATTCTGATGAGGATGAAGTAGAATGGGTTGAATATGTCGTCCGAAACCTCGGAGTATATTTTGGACAGGAGCGGAGAAGGCGCCCTGTAAGGCTGATGCGACGGAATTTATACTGCCGCTTAAACCTTACTTCCGCTCATCTTGAACTACAAACCGAACTCCATTGAAATTACAATTTGCGTGAATTGCCATTGGTCAAGAAAAGAGGGGTTCAGTATTCCTGGATTCCAACGATGGTTGGAGTATGTTCGCCTTCGGCACAGTCCGTCACGGATGAGGCTCATAAATCCGCACGGTACGATTTGGAACATCCTTCGATACGTTCTGGTAAGACGATAGAGGCTTAGAACAAATCTGATCTTGATGGGATTTCGATTCCCATCTGGACATGTTAGCTTTGCGCTTGATTCGCGTGTAGCCGATGCGATCTCGCTCCCGCCGCATCATGACGTAGCCGTATGGCCGCTGACCGTTGTTCCTGTTGTTAGGACGCGCAACGAAAACAGGTGACATCTAGATACACGACAGGTATATGTCCAGGCCCTAGGGCCTTTTTTCTCCTCCAAGGATTTATCTGTTCATCCGCCAAGGCGTCAAACATGGTTGGGAAAAGAGCTTGGGAGTCATCAGGCGAGGGATGGGTTCCTAAGCAATCTGGCGACAGAGCCAATGGCGATTATGACCAGCCTCGTATGAAGAGGCAATTAACAGAACCAGCTACTCTCCGCAACAAGCCACGCCGCTTCCAGTTCAGAGATGCCGCAGAAAGTCTCCTTGAGGATCAAAGGCGGGAAGAAATAAAAAAACGTCTTATTGAAGGCGTAGACTTCGACAGCTTCGAGCGTTTCCGGAGGCCTGCCAAAGACATCAAACAAATCAACAATAAGAAGCTGCGAAAGTTCTACCAAGATCAGAATGATGTATTGAGCGACTGGCTCGAGGTAGACACCATCGTCGAAGCCATGGCGAGCGAAATCTTTGACTCTTTCAACCCGGATCGTGATCAGGATGGCATTCCAGAGAGACCAGGTGCATTGCAAGGCCTGAACGAGGATATCGAGGCACTTCTACCTGAAGACGAGAGAAAATTACGTCAGAGGAATGTGAGGAAGGCAAAGTGGGCTATCAATATCAATGTGGTAGCCAACATCTGTTTGCTGGCTGCTAAAGTTGGAGCAGTGTTCTTCTCGAACTCACTCTCGCTGATTGCAAGTCTTGTCGATTCAGCGTTGGATCTTACTTGCACACTTATTGTGTGGACTACCAACAAGCTTGTGCAGTGGCGACTGAAAAGCTTGCAAAAGCAGTTTCCTGTTGGTCGACGAAGGTTGGAACCTTTGGGGATTCTCGTATTCAGTGTCATCATGGTCATCTCGTTCTTTCAGATCCTGCAGGAGTCCGTCCAGAAGTTACTTCCAAGCGGCGATCATACCATTGCCAACTTGCCAAACTCTGCAATCTTTTCCATGGCAGCGACAATCGTCGTGAAGGGCATAATTTGGTTCGGCTGTATACAGATTCACACCAGTCAGGTCCAAGTACTTGCTCAAGATTGCAAGACTGATGTCTTCTTCAATACGCTCAGTTTGCTCTTTCCACTTATTGGCCGACAGACAAACGTATGGTGGTTGGATCCTGCTGGTGCAGCAATCTTGTCAGTGTTCATCATCTACGATTGGGCTGGCACTTGCTTTGAGAATGTCACAAGATTATCTGGCTCCGCTGTCAGCGATCGACTCCAGAAGAAGTTGACGTTTCTGGCGTATCGTTTTAGCCCGGTTGTGAGTGGATTCAAGAATATAGTTGCATATCATGCTGGTGATGGCGTGTGGGTGGAGGTCGACATACTCTTGGATGCACAAGAACCAATTATGCAAGCACATGATATTGCTGAGACGCTTCAGTATTGCCTTGAAGGTCTAGGAGAAGTGGATAGAGCGTTCGTCACGATAGATTGTAAGTTTCAACAGAATCACGATTATTGTCCGTATACTAAACCTTGATACAGATACCTCGATCGGCCCAACTGGTCATGCTGCGATTTGAACAACACAGAGTTCTATTAGAGAAGGATGCCAAAATATTGTGAGAGCTTAAGGCGTTTCAATAGTTCATGTAAGATGATATGTAGAAGCAGGATTTGATCTACGATCCTATTAGAAAGGCCTGTCGCTAAGCTCCGATACTGGTTAGAGCTTTACTGCAGCATTTGAAGGAAGCGGTCCGTAGCTTCAGATTAAAATACTTTAAACTACTCAAATATTCGTGAAAATTTCTATATAGACGTTTCATTCGTTTTAGAGTGTCGAATTTACGTGCACAGAGGGTTTATCGTATCCATTATAGAAGTAAGCTACCTTACGAAACAGCAGAGCGGCGGCGAATTAAACGTATAGCATATATAGGAGCTGCGCTGCAAATTTAGCTCGCCAACTTCCAACCTTCAACCTGCGCCTACCCAATTTCAAGATGGCTCAAGGCCAAGTCAAAAAGGCCTCAAAAGGTGCAAACTCGAAAAGCAAGAAGTGAGATAGCCTTGTTATACGGAATGCCTGAAAATACGCAAAAGCTCATTTACTATGCAGACCAACCGCACTTGGACCGAAACGTGGATCACGCGTAATCGCTCCGAAGAAGAAGAAGTTGATAGCCAAGAAGAAGTTAATTAAAGTGCGTTCTGCGTCTTAGAAGTCAACTCTTTGCTTCTACTGTGCTGATGAGTATTTTGCAGAAGCATACCGCAGGTCTTACGGCCTTGACGGAGAAAAACTTGGCGGAGCGCGCAGGGCATCTTGAAATGCTTGCAGGAGGGAAGAAAGAGCAGAACAAGAAGAGCTCTGAAAAGAAGAAGTGAAGATCCCTGGTTCGAAATGCTTGGTGGTTGGGATTTCGGCCGGTTCGATGAAGTGACGTTCGCAGGTAAAGCTCGATAACCCTGCTACGGTCACGGTTACGATTTGCAAAGAGGTAGGTTCTTTACGAATAGAAAGATTACCATGAGAGACCCAAATGATGGACCGATCGTTAATTTCTCATTGCTAGACCAGGATAAGTGAGAGCACTGTGATATCTCCTGTTCGGAGTTCAGTCTGCATTTACACGTATGCCACGACATGAAGGGGCGGATGCAGAGCAGAGTTTGTAGTTGAGTGTTGGTTGTGCTATGAAGGCTGCTGCCGAACTTATGTACTGGCTGGAATAGAACGCCATAGCCCAATGCAAATGCTATTCAAATCTTCCCGGCATGCGTAGTTCCTCCATACTTCCTCCTCTTGGTGGATGACCCCGTCTCCGAATGCCTTCCTCATGCTGCCTACCTGCAACCGGCGTGGGATGCTCAGCAAAAGCATCTCGAAGCTTCTTACCCTCTGCTGCCATTCTAGCCTCCAGACCGGAACCGTGTGCGATTTGTTCGATAGTATCCCTTTCATCATCGTCATTTTCATCATGTTGTTCATTTGGGTCAATTCTAATATCCCCATTTGCCTTTGGTTCGTCTTCGTCCACATCAACTGCTTCATCGCCTCCTCTTGTATTCTTTTTCTGCGGCCAGAAGCTCGGAAGCACAATCTGCTGTACCCGTGGTTCGACACATCGCTCATCGATCCAAGCATGTAATCTGGCTTCAACAAGTTGAGCAATCTTGGGTACGTCCTGCAAGCGCGACCTTGAACCCATTAAGCTCCTCGTACTAAACTCTAGATCGTAGTCCGGGAGAAACGAGAACTCCAGCATCGTAGGCGATCCGCTCGACGAAGAGTCCGAAGACGGTATAGTGGCCGGAATAAAAGACAGAGAAAGCGTCGCCCTGAACCTGACCAACGAGACCGCAAGCGCAACGGGAAGCACCGCTACAACTGGCTTAGGATAGTTGAGCACGAGCTTGGTTTCGACGCCGAGGGTAATGACATCGTTCAAGTCGACATCAAGGCGGGCCTGCAACCTCGTCCTCTCGCCATCCTGCTCGGCAGCAGTCGCAGCAGCTGCCCTTCCGGCGCTCGTGCCCGGCCTTCCGGAGCCGCCGGCCGTCCCCGAGCCCTCGTAGATGGGTATGATGCGGCAGTTGCTGAAGATGGGAAACTCCTCGCCCAGCGCCACCTCGGTGACGTCGATGCGGCCCATCCAGTCCGGCTTCCAGCCGCCATTGAGCACGTCCGCGAGCGTCTTGACGATAGCGTCGTCGTGGGCTGCTTCGGCGCGCAGCTGCGCGATTGTCTGCGCGATCAGCACGTTGAACCAGTCCAGGCTTTCCGGCTGGTGGTTTGACACATTGTAAAAGGATTTGGAGAGGATTGTCTGCGTGGAGATGGTGGACGGTGGGGAGCGGAGGGCGGGTAGAGATCGTTTGGGTCGAAGGAAGGTGCGCGTGTTGGAGGATGAGCTTAAGCGGCGATCTCGCGGAGCAGGTGGAGGAGCATCGCCGAAGATGAAGAACTTTATGAAGGCGAAGATTAATAGAGCTATAGAGAGTTGGCCAAGAAAAAAAGCTGCTAAGGCGTTCATCTTGAGAGGGAAGTAGGAGTGAGTCTTCGACAATGATACGCCGCAAGATTTAGAGCAGCGAATTCGAATGTACAAGCGATTTTTCGTCTGAATCGCGGCTTCATGCTGTATGTTAGAGAGGCTGCGTGGTCCTCATGTGCTGCATAACGAAAGGAGGATGATTGGCGACTTGGTGTAGCTTTGGAGTGTTGACGTTGTGGCAATATTTCTCAGCCCTACGAAACTTTCCCCACGTTTTTCGTGCAGAACTCTCGCATTGAGCTCCTGAAGCTTCTCCAAGTTGCACATTTTAATGGATTCTACGTTTGACGGCGCAGATAAGGCTCAAAGCTTATCGCCAGCTTCAGCCTCTAAGAATCCTGGCCTACGCCTTCCAGCGACTTGTGATCCTCCGAGCGAGCAAGACCCGCACAAGGAGGCAGTATGGATAGTAAGGGACACGACACAGTTGTCTTGGAGTTGCGCGCTGATATTGTATCAACAGATATTTGGAGCCACAGGTCACATGGGTCGGTCACTTGTACGAGCAGCAACGTCACACGGTGACAAAGTGACTTCTGTTGGTTGGACACAGGAACATCGTATCGAGGAGATGCAAAGTTGGCAGGATAGTAGTTCAATTGGAATGCTGTGTGATATTCGGATACGAGATACAGTAGATGCCGTCTACAAGAAGAGCGTCGAACACTGGGGAAGATTTGATATCGTTGTCAAGTAAGAGATCTAGTCAACCGACTTCCACTCCAACTTCGCTGACTTTCACAGCTGCACCGGCTATGGTACGACGTGAAGACTGCCACAAAATTTACTCTTGATGTCGTACTTACGATCTAATAGGAGTGATTGCTGCGTGCGAAGACCAGGACGAACAGGAGCTTCGCGATCAGTTTGAAACGAATTTTCTAGGCACACTCAACATTATTCAATTATCTTTACCATATTTCCGCACCCAGAATCATGGTCGGTACCTTATCTTCAGCAGTACAGCAGGTGCTCTTGGTGTTCCTGGCCTAGGACCTTACTGTGCGGCAAAGTATGCTACGGAAGGATTGATTGAGAGTATGCTCTACGAAGTCGATGCTTATAACATCAAGGCAACACTTATTGAGCCAAGTCATATGCGTCTAGATGAACCCGACACCAAAGCTATGGGCTTGAAGAAGTATAACCATTTCAGAGTGAAGCAAGCCAGTGATCCATACGCTGGAGCGAACGCGCCGGCTGGTCATGCAAAGCGATTGGTGCAGTGGCTTAACGATCGTCAGCCAACTAGTACTGTGAAGAGTGCCGAGCTCTGCTGGCAATTAGGCCATTGTTCATATCCACCTTTGAGGTTACTACTAGGAACCTATGCCGTTGAGAGCATCCGTGATCGACTAAGGTGTATCATTGAGGAGGTAAGCCATCTATGCGTATCTTGACGGGAATCATGGAAGCTAACGTCCTTGCAGATCGAAGACTGGAAACATCTGAACTTCCCAGGACGCCCTGAGGAGGAAGAGGCCGAATCGAAAGACTCTCCGAAGGATTTCAAGGAAGAGGAAGATCTCACAATGGGCGATTGATGATGCTGGTTATGCCGTCCAAGAGATGGATTGCCAAATTGTCTCTCAGAAAAGACAAGAGTGCGACTTGAACAAGAGGGAATCACACCAGCCGAAAACCATATCCAAGAACACAATAGCAGAGGGATTTTGCGTATATTCTAAGCGTCAAAGTTGACATCCATGTCGTAATCAACTGCTTCTAAGTGATCGCTGCGCTCCCTTCGGATAATGGCAGAGATGAAAGACGGATAAGACTGATCTTTCTGAGAAACCAAATACAGTCAGGCTAGAAAAGCTCATGGCGGCACGTAGAGTAGCATCAAATGTCGTCAAAGCACGGATACAGTACAGAGTAGGGGTAAATAAGATTGATGGGCCGCAGCAAGGGGTGTTCCCAACCAGAAAAACAGATAGTAATATTGAGAGCCAACGCGATAATTGATAATTGAAGAATATTATGCCAGGGCTCTGAGACAAATGGCACAGCATTATAGTAAAAAGCACGAATCCCTCAACAGAGCGTCAATTTCAATAACAGTTTGGCGGTCGGAATCAGGAGAATCGGTTACCGCATGGAGCAATCCGAAGCCATAAGCAACGCCACCGAGTAGAAAGCCGGCGGGTGGAAGGGCGCATCCTCTCATAATTATTAGCCATCATTAATTAGCTGGCGGGAGCTAAAACGGAACCAATTGTAGCGCTTCTGTTAGCTCGTGCAAGCTCTGCTCGTCCGAGATACCCTTAATAATTCTTCGCGCCTCACTCCGTCCCCAGTCGTCATTGCTGATTCTACCACGGAGCGCCTGGAAGTGGAAACAACTACTACGACGCTGCAAAAGTATCACACCTACGAATTGTAGCCCACGCCTTCTGCAGCTGACCTCTTCTCCGCACCTCACCCAACGCCTTGCTGGCCGCAGCTAACAGCTTTCCCCCCTGCCTGACCCCACGCCCGACAAAACCAAATATCCTGAGCTCACCGAGCCAGCCGTTAGAAGGCTCTGCAGTATCTCTGCTGAGCAAGCCACCTATCAAACATAAATAGCCATGGACGAAGCTACCTCTCCTTTCGACCCGTCCGACCTGCAACGACCGACTCTACGAGTACCTGAACGGCCAACCACTCCTACCCGTTCCGTCTCACCCTCACCGAATAGAATGTCTGAGAACTTGTACTTCGGCTATGGATCCAACCTGTGGCAGCACCAAGTAGCGCATCGGTGTCCGTCGGCGCAATATCTGGGCATCGGGCGTCTACGACACTGGCGCTTCCAGATCAACGCAGCAGGCTACGCCAACATCGTCGAAGCACCGCCGGCACCTTACTCACCCGCAACATCTCGCTGGCTGGGCCCGCTGATGAGCAGCGGCGACTCGCGGGAAGACAACGAGCGCGTGTATGGCTTCGTGTACCGCCTGGGTGAGGGCGACGAGGACATACTCGACGGCTATGAGAATGTGCCCAACGCTTACACTAAGGAATGGGTTGTGGTCGAGTTTTGGCCACGGACAGAAGAGCTCAAGGGCGCTAAGATCGACATCAAGCAGCGCTCCAGGAAAGTCCGGTGTTTGATATACATCGATCGAAATCACGTCGAGGATGGTCAACCCAGTGGTCAGTATGTTTACAAGATGAATGAGGGTATTCAGGATGCGCTTGGTGAAGGTATCCCGGAGAAGTACATCAATGAGTCGGTTCGCAAGTTCATCCCTACGGCGAGCGAGAATCAGTACGACAAGCTTGTCAGCGTAGCCATTGAAGATGCCATGAGAATGGGCATCGATGTGAAGAAGCTTGTCGAAGCAAAAGAAAACGAACTTCTCGAGACCAGACCAACCGATGAGGGCCGCACATTGATCCCACAAGACCAATTGGTGAAGTACTTGAAGAGCCTAGTTCCCGACGCAGATCATGGCAATCAGGATCCAGAGTTGAAGCAGTTTACGAGGAGAAGAGCTATGAGTATCGCATGGTAAGATGAGGATCGCTCAAGAGTCGATCAGCGTAAGTTTGAAGCAGGTTATCGCTTTCGTATCGAATTTCGAAAGTTCTGGTATGAATTTGGACACCACGGACTGGATTGGCAGCTCCAAATTGTGGTAATGCCGCTCTCAAGAAAGACGGCATAATGTTTCTGGCGCTGGGACAAAAGAAATTTGCTGGCTTTTGCCTTGTGGTCATTGCTGCTAGCGTTTTCCAGCGTCGATCCTTTGATCTACTGTACTCCAAAATCCGCTTTCAGCCTCGCTGTACTTTCGCATTGAGACTTGACAGCATTAACAAGCACCTATGATATCCCATTGAGCAGGTATAGACGCACTTCATATGGTGCAAGCCAGTAATCAACCTACTCCACTCTTTTCGAAAATATGTTCATGTCGTCCCAAATCCCGTGACGTCACACATCTCCGCATCTTTATCTGTTACTCCTTCCATCGAACCGGCTTAGCATTTTCTATCTAACAATTGATCACCGTTTCATCCGCACATGTTCAAGCGCACAGCCGGCCCGACTCTCAGACTAGCAACCACATCACATCGGCCGTACGCGACGATAATGCCCGGCATCCTCGTGAACGGCGAGCACGCTGACGGCCGTCAAAATGGCGAGACCAACGGCGCAACGAACGGCGCACACCGGCCATCGCACCAAGCACAGAACGTCCTAGGAAGGTAACCGCAACCACGACTCCAGCCATCCAGATCACATAAAAGTAACGCGCCTCGCCCACAGCGCCCTGCAGCACTTCAGCGCCTCCCCACCAACAGGCTTCCACCGCGACGGGTACTCCCCCCTCCCCGTCCCCATTCTCCTCCACTAACGCCCTGCCCTTAGCTTCTGCCGCACGTCAGCCCAGGACGCCGGCAACCACAGCGTAGCGGGCATCGTGAGCGCCGCGTTCCTGGCGTTCAGCGCCGCGCGCGGCAATGACCTGCGCGCGGTGCCCGGCCTACGCCCCGGCTGCCGCTGGTGCCTGTGTGCGGGCCGCTGGCGCGAGGCGCTGGAGGCGTGGCGCGCGGGGAGCGTCGGCCGCGACGCCGTGCCCAGGTGAGTTGCGCTTTTGTTCTGCGCTGGGCTGGACGGGCTGACGCGGAGTAGCGTCGTGCTAGAGGCTACGGATCAGAGCGCGCTGCGCAGCGTCGACCTCGCCGATTTGAGGGCGTTTGCGGCGGGCGCGGAGGGCTAGCGGCGCTGGCGGACGGTGTGGAGGGCGAAGGCCAGGTGCAAGTAGTCTTAGGTGAGGCTGTTTGGATTCAAAGCGCTTTATTTTTCTTCTACGTTGAATACAAGCTTGCCACCGCTGAGCTTTCCATCTCTCATCAGGTCCATACCATCCAGGATTCCGTCAAAGCCATGGCCTACCTTCTGTGGATGTGGTTTGATTTTGCCGGCTGCCAGCAATGGATCTACGATTGCGATCCATTTCTTCATAAATTCAAATTCCGCAGACGTATCTTCTTGCTGGTAAGGCCCCTTAGCTAAGGGTTCGCCGGTAGCCATATAGGCAATAGTCGTGGTTACTTTTGCATCCTCCCTAAGGAATTTGCCCGAGAGAAATTTACCATATTTACCACCATAAGCTAGAACTTCAGCGCAAAGCTTAGCGGTTGAGTCGCTGCAAATCGTGTCCCAAATAAGATTGAGCTTGCTGTCCGTAAACCTTTTGATCTTCTCAACGCAGTCAGGGTCATGGTAATCCCAAACCTCGATCGCACCCATAGACTTGACGAGCTCGAAATTCTGTGGCGAACATGTAGCGATCGGTTTATAACCAGATCTACAAGCTTCAGTCAGTGACAGCATGCTGTAATGGAGAGTTCCTGGACCTACAGTTTCGCGAATTGCAATCCCATAGTCCCCATTGCCGAACTTCCTCCATAGATCAAGATGAACTCTCCATCCTTCGAAGGCTTATTCGGAAAATTAAGGCCCATTGCCTCATATAGGCCTTGTCCTACGGTTACAATGGCAACTCCCAATGTTGCTGCCTCCTCGAACGACATGTGGTCTGGGATCTTGATCTGAATATCTGCCTTTGCAACTATCTTCTGTGCAAAGGCACCATCTTCTCGTTGCAAATTGTTTCCACCATGGGTGAAGCCACAGATTCGATCACCTTTCTTCCATTGCTTGGTGCACCCAGGTCCGACTTCAGCAACAACGCCGGCGTAATCACAGCCGGACAAGCAGCCGGGATTGTTGAGGACTGGACTTTCACGATGTTTCCAATCTGTCGGATTAAGAGCCACCGCTTTGACATTCACTAGAACATATCCTGGGCGCAGTTTGGGGATAGGGCGGTCTGCGACTACACCGGCTTTTCCGTTGCCTTGCAAGATCACGGCTTTCTGAGCAGCCATTTTGGCGTGAACAAAGATGGAATGAAGCGATTAGCCCCAGTTTACGAATCTTCCGGAAAATTTTGAATGATTATATCATGAGGAAATGGAGAAAATAAATCATAGAAGTAAGATGTATCAATGGTGGTCGTACGCTTTGAAATCCAAATCGGCTTACCAACCCGGATTAGGAAAATCGATATGACGTTAGAGGACCTTCAGAAGGAGCGTAATGACAAATACAAGCCATTTGTACGTTGGTTGCACAGAAGTACAGATTCTACCAATTGATGAGGCTGCAATTTACCGTACCAATAGCTGGTAGAGCGAACTGAACGTTGGGCGTAGATATTCACACCGCGATTTGCCCTCAATCACATGATCATTGAAGATATCGCCTTCGATGAATGAACTGCTTCTATTCATATTCGTGCATAGTCCATTGTCAATGCTTGGGAATACCTTCTCAACTTCAGACATTTAGTTTGAGGTAGCTTCAAAGCTTTTACATTTCTGCTCCGCCTTCTGCTACTCAACGATATCTGAGAGTTCCAATCGCAGAGTTAATACAAGTTGGAACTAAGTTCGTGTGCAAGATAGCCAGTACACATTCGTAGAAGATGGTCTTCTTCACCACTATTGCATTCGATCAAGAACCGTGGAGCTCTTGTATGTATTTCCAAATAAGTCAGGTCGAGTAGCGGAACATTTTCCAAGAAATCCAGTCTTTCAGGCCGGTATTGGAAGCTCTCTCAATGAGGTTGAATGCGAGCTTGTTGTGATAGAAAACAATACATAATGCAGAGCCAGTCTATGTAGTTGTGGCTTTGGTAGACGAGTAGAATCGAGCCCAGTCGCTACAGCATTCCGAAGTAGCTCCAGCACTGCGAAATTGCTCCGGCATCCATTTCTGTTTGACGAAGGGCAAAAGAGAAACAGTGAGAAGCCAGCATACGATAGGAGAAGCTGTCAAAATTCCCATCCGTAGACTATCCGCCGGGAGAGGTTTTCATTTCTCGTCTTCTCCGCTCCAATTCCGCTGTAGTCGAAGTTTTCTGCTGCTCGGCGGCATCCTTGCTTTCCTGTCGTTTCTGGGCCTCAATATCTGAGACTGAATCCCAGATATTCTTGTCGGATTTTGCCGCTACCTTCAACCTACCGACAAAGTCGTCGAACTCCTGCTGCTTGTCGGCACGATTACGCAATGAACGACGCTGTAGTTCAGGGTTGTAACGCTGGCGAGAAGGAAAGGCGTCAGCTTCGGGACTTCACTTTCCATTCAAAATTACGAACGTGATCGCGGCTGGTGTCAACTTTCCTTGGCACGTTTGATACTAGGTCCCCTTTCGGGACAGCCCGGCTCTGGTGACACGAGGAAGGAAACGCGATTGATCATCAGCTGTAGCTCACCTTGAAAAGCTCTTCTTCACTAGGAGAAACATAAATAACCAAGGCTGGCCCGCCGATGCACAGCGCAGCGCCACTGAATGCAAGTCAGCGAGAAAAAAAGCTGGGCGGAGCAAGTGAACGCACACTCCTATCATTTGCAGCCAGGCTCTTGTGCTGGGCATGATGAAGGTAGATTTGCAGCAGCAGGAATTTCTATTTTCGGAGGCGGGATTTACGGATGGGTGGGGAGAGGAAGGAGAAACAGGATTGAGGAGGAAAGGAAAGTGATGGAAATCAGGTTAATCAGGTTGGAAGTCAGTTCATGCATGTACGGGAGCAGAGAAAGAGGGAAGATGGGTCTCGGCCACAGCCACAGTGGCGCAACAATCATTGATCCTCAGCCAATTTGTGCGTACTCCATCACTCCATCACATCTCTCAAACACGTAACTCTTTCGCTCCGTGATGTAACACATGGTTCATTGCGGCTGCCACTATATCCAATTTACTGTACCTTGACTAGCGTAGCTCACGTGTTTCCTTTCATCTAGCTGTTCGGCATCCTCGACTCAGCTGATCAAGGACCATGTGCCGTCGAACAAAACCAGAACTCATTTCGAGTAATATATTAGATGGTGATTTGCCCGTCTCAGGTAGTTACAACTCGTATGCATTAGTCAAGGGCCACGAAACCTTTTTATCCTTCGGAAAACGGGCAATAAACGTCGACTTTCTCGCAGTGGGTCGGTTCGCTATCCCTTCAAAGCGCCAGTCGAATGCTGCTGCAGCCGCGGGAGGATTTTGCCTGACGCGGTTCTTGTTAGGCTCCGCAGCTTCCCTGTCAGCGTCGGCGTACCTGCTGCTGTAGTCGAGTAAGAAGTTGCAGCGCCATCCACGACTCTGCACGCTATACGTCCCCCTAACCGCCTGTCCGTCGAGATTGGCCAACTCGCACCAAACGTTTGCTGGGGTGTGCGTCGAAACGTTGCTGCTCCTTTATTAAACCCTCCCAACTTTGACCCACCACTGGCTCGTCGACCTCGCAAACAGCTTTGCCTTCCTACCTGTACTGCTTCTCTCTTATGCTGCCATCTCCCATGCCCCTGTCTTCGACATTCTCTTCCACAGATTCCCTGAGATTGCTGCCCATGCTTTCTCCCCTGCGCTTCAAGCTTTGGCGACAATAAATTGCCCTACCCAATTTTGCCCTGGACTGCCCTGCTATCCACCGTCTTCTCGAAACTCAGCGCAAACAAATCACATATTTGCACTCCTTCGCTTCAGTCCACCTCTGCAAACCACTCCCATGAACTCCGCAACCTCTCTGCTTGAGGGTTCATGGCTGGCGATTTACAACTGAGACGGAAGCCCGACATTCCCCCACAAAAGCCCCTCCACCACGCCAAACTCGTAGTCGCGAGCCATCAGCGCCCATCGCGATGGCTTACGACCAGCGAGGCCAATACTCGGCGCCTTCACGACCCTACTACCAGAATCGACCTCCTCCCGCTGGCAGACCACCGCCTGGCCAAGCCTACCCTCCTGCAAACCAGTCCTACGGCTACCAACAAGACCCGTATGCCGCTGGCGACCAAGGAGACAATAGCTACGGCGGCTACGATGGTGAAGGATTCCTAGACGACTACGGCGAAGCCTATGGCCAGCAAAATCAGTACTCCCAGGATGGAGGTTACGATACACAGCAAGGTCGAGGTCAAGGAGGGTACGGCGGTTACGACCAACGTCCTCCGCGATCGAGACAGCAAGATCCAAGAGCCCAACCGCAGCAATATCCACCTCAACAGCGCGGATATGGTCCGCCTATGAACGGACAGGGACGTCCACCGCCTGGAAGGGGTCCTCCGCTGAATTTTAGTCAACCTTTAAACCAGCAGCAACTCAACGGTGGAGGCTACGGATCACCATCACAAGCACGGCCTCCACCAGGTCAAGGACCAAATGGAGGCTACGGTCAACCTCAAAATGGTGGTTATGGACCACCACCGCCTGGCCAGATGCGCGGGCCGCCTCCAGGTCAGAGACGTAAGTTGGAAATGCATATGAACAGCTTTGGCTTCTTTAACTCTTTCCCAGAGCGTCAACCTCTCGTGGAACAAAACTCTCCAGAAAGACTACCATTCGATAATCCTTTTCCTGCGTTTAATGCAAGACCAAACCCGAAAACTCGAGATGACGGCATAACCCAAGGAATGAGTAATATGGATCTCAATGACAGGCCACTACCACGACAGGGTCAACCACCTCCTCGCAAGCTATCCTTTCCTGATGATCGTGGACCGATTCGAAGAGCTCAGACGATGCCCGAAGAGTATCCTCCGCAAGACAGAAGACCTCAGCAAGGTCCAAACGACTTTGGAAGGCGAGGCTATGATGCTGGTCCTGGCCAGGGTCCAGTACCTCCAGGATATCGAGATCCTGTTCAACAGCGCTCCTTTACAACTCTAGGCGAGAGGCCACCGCCGCCGTTTCAGGAAGAGCTGCCACCAAGGTCGCAGTCATCCATGGGTAACCGAAAACCTGCTGGACCACCTAACGGCTATCGACGTCAGCCTTCATGGGATGATAATATGGTTGGTCGTGGTGCGCCAAAGGCATTCCAAGACCAACAACCTCCACAGCAATCTCGAGGAGGACCAAATCAGTATGGTTCTCAAGAATCGAGAGGTTATCAGGCTTACGGTGGTGGACCAAGTGCGCAAACAAAGGGTGGAGATTTAGAGTCGTACATGCCCAACTTCGGTTCTCAACCTGTCAAGCCACTAGAAGATCCTATCGGTCTGCCACTTGACGCTGCTGCGGGTATGACTCCAGGCGCCATTGCACCTGATGCCTATCGGCAACCGCGCGGAGATCGATCTCAACCTGACATGCGCCAACCGAGCGGCCCATACCAAGCCGCTCATGATGCGCCGGCAATGTCTCGCGGTGGTCAAACTAGAATGGATCAAATGGACAGACAGACGTCGCCTCCGTATGGAAATGGACCATCAAGCGGTGCTGCTCCTGTGCAGAGTCCGCCTGCTCAGAACCAGCGCCAATTCGGCCTGCCCAGTAACCCTCGAGACAACCGTCCTGGTAACTTCCGCAATCAAACAGATGGAAGTTCATGGTCAGATCCAGGTCCCAATCCGAATGACCGCAATATCCAAGCTCCAGCACCGATACGACCAGGTCTGAACACCCAAATACCATTGCAATCATATCCACGTGACCCACAATCCGCCAAAGAACCACAAAAGTCTTTCAATCCCGATGCTCTGCCAGCCCATCCGGCGCCGGTTCGTCCTGGCCTGCAGAACGACAGTCAACCATCCGGCAATACACGGCAGCAGCAGAGCCCAACCACTCCGTCGCAAGGGCAGGACAAAAACCACCGCGCATCTTCGGCGCCGGTGACGGTCGACGAAATCAACCGACTACGAGCTACGGTGAAGGCCAACCCAGCCGACAAGGCAACAGAGCTGTTCCTAGCCAAACGCCTGGCCGCCGCAGCCGTAACGCTAGTGTCACCAAACCAAGACGCGAAGACGCGCACTCGCGAGCGCGAGGCCTACATGCGCGAGGCGGAGCGCCACGTGCGCAAGCTGGTGGGCCAGAACTACTCGGAGGCGATGTTCTACCTGGCGGACTGCTACGGCACGGGGCAACTGGGGCTGGCGATCGACGCGAAGGAAGCGTTCGCGCTGTACCAGAGCGCGGCGAAGCTGGGCAATGCAGCGGCAGCCTACCGCACCGCGGTGTGCTGCGAGATGGGGGCGGAGGCGGGCGGCGGCGCGCGCAAGGATCCGCTCAAAGCCGTGCAGTGGTACCGGCGCGCGGCGACGCTCGGCGACGTGCCGGCCATGTACAAGCTGGGGATGATCCTGCTGCGCGGGATGCTGGGGCAGGCGGCGGCGCCGGGCGAGGCCGTGACGTGGCTACAGCGCGCGGCCGACGCGGCCGACGCCGACAATCCGCACGCGCTGCACGAGCTCGCCGCGCTGTACGAGACCGCGCCCGCCTCCGGCAACGGCAAGATCATCCGCGACGAGCGCTACGCCTTCGAGCTGTACGAGCGCGGCGCGCGCCTCGGCTACCGCGCGTCGCAGGCGCGCCTCGGCAAGGCCTTCGAGTACGGCCAGCTCGGCCAGGCGCTGTCGCACCGCTCGTCCATCCACTGGTACGCGAAGGCCGCCGCCCAGGGCGACGTCGACGCCGAGCTGGCGCTGTCCGGCTGGTACCTCACCGGCTGCGACGGCATCCTGCAGCAGAGCGACACCGAGGCGTATCTGTGGGCGCGCAAGGCCGCTATGCGCGAGTTCCCGAAGGCGGAGTTCGCCATGGGGTATTTTAGCGAGGTGGGCATTGGCTGTCCGAAGAGCCTCGAGGACGCGAAGAGGTGGTATGGGCGCGCGGCCGGTGAGTTCTGCTTTCTGTTTCTGCATTGATGAAGCTTTGCTGACGTCTCTCAACAGCTCATAAGTATCCCAAGGCCCAGGAGCGCCTCGAGGAGCTCAAGCGCGGTGGCGCGAAGGCGCAGAAGACGAGGGAGCGCCTGTCGCGCAGTGATCGGAAACATAGCGATGAGTGCGTCGTGATGTAAGGTGTGTTGATGTGTCACGAGTTTGATGACCATTCTTTTCTGCGGCGTCAACCCCATCGGCCTAATGACAACTCTGCTTGTCTTTCATGCTGAAATTCCTTTTCTGCATATCTGCGAGGTGAGCGTTCGCATCTAGGGAATTGGGATCTTTTTTCACTCTTCAAAAAAAAAAAAACTTTGTCTGCGGACATGGAGTTTGGAGGAGGCGCAAACAATGGACGTTCTACGGAAGGCCAGCACATCTGAGGAGCGATATATGGAGATTTGCTTTTTGAAACGACGATGCTAGCGTTTCGATAATGTCTGCTTGTATTGTCAGCCAGTTTTTGCACAGGCAACGCAAATACCCATATCATTGTTCGAACCACATTTAAAGGGCTTTCTGATCATGATGAGTGAATGTATTTGATAACTAAGGTACATGATATGAAGTGCCGTATCTGCACGTGAAACCATAATCTACAGCCGCAGCGCCATCCGCCCTCTATCGCGGACCACAGGGATATCCAACCCCATTTTCAGGCAGAAAAATACTTATTGCAAGGGGAAGATAGTCAGGAAATTCATCCGAACGACTCAGTGCTAGTTGACTGGAGGAACGTCACCATAAGCTGGGGGATTTGTCGCATCATGATTCCCGTCGTCTGTTGCTCTAGATTCCGGAGTAGGAAAGGGTTCAATAGAACTCAGGCTCCAATCTTCGGGAGTTCTCATGTCGGTGGATGGTTGATTTAGTGTCGACGGGCTAGAGGCTTCGTCTACTTGAATGTCGGGAGCTTTCGTGTCGGAACAAGTTTCAACGGGGACATAACTTGGAAGCGAAGTTGAAGGCGCCGATTGAGTCACTTCTTTTGCGTAGAGCATCGAAAATAGTTGCACATCTCCGAGTCTGCAGTAAAGAGTGGCACAGCCGTTAATAAAGCGCGAACCATCCTCGTACATTCAAGCTTACGAAGGACGGTTCGAGGCAGCTTTGTTCTCTCCAAGCTGTGTACCAGCATTCAAGACACGGTCGGCCATACTCTTTCCTGTGGGAGACTTAATGTTCGGCAATGCAGGTGGGATGTTTTCTTTGATCTTAGTTGCAGTTGGAGCGGAAGAGACTTCGGCTGGCTTGCTTGGCTCAGATGAAAGTTCAGTCTTGGTTCCCTCTGCGGTGTCGACTCCCTGTGGATCGCCTGAAGGTGAGGTGTTCTTCTTCTTTTTCTTCCTAGCCTTCTTCGTCATCGGTGGAGCAGGATCTTGAGCCATAGGCTCACTCTGTGTTTGGGCATTGGCGGCAGCTGGCAGACTAGCTTCCTGTTCTGTGAGCCCGCTTGTGGTTTCAACGGAAATATTTGGCGCTTGTGGCTCATCGGTGGCCTTCATAACAGTCTCTGCCTCAGGAGTGTTGACAGATTCCTGACTTGGGACTGTAATATGTGTCAATCGTTGCCCTTTCAGTTACTGCTGATGAATCTTACCCTTCGCCGCGGTGTCAGTGGAAATGTTGTCGCTTCCTTGATTACTTTTCTTTGCCTGTTGCTTTGCCTTCTTCTCCTTCTCGCGTTCCTTCTTGGCTTGCAGCTTCTCTTGCTTGGCCTGCCTACGTGCGCGAGCCATCGGATGGACCCAGTTGTCATCCGACTTGTTGCCCATGTCTTTGGCAGTAGATGTAGACTCAACGGAGTCTGGGTTGGCCTTAGGCTTCCCTTTCCCGGTCGCAGGCGAGGACAAAGCGATTTGCGATGACTTTTTAATACCCTCAATGGCTGTGGAGAGTGTAGAACCCTGCTCTGGTGCTACCGACACCTCATCATCAGTGCACGCAACGACCTTTGCCTGAGCCGCATCGGAAGAAAGATTCAATCCACCGGTGATTGCATTAGGATCGCCACTTGTGTTCAAGTCCTCGTTCGATTCTCCGTCCAGGTAGGTCGTCTTCACGTCGATGTCGCTGTTGATCTTAGAAGACTCCTGTTGTGCTTCAGGATTGTGCTCGATAGTCTCCTCAGTTTCTTTAGGGAGAGACCTGCTCGGAGTGTTCGCTCGCGGTGGTTCTGTGGATGGGTTAGAATTTGTCTCATGAGCATCCCAGAACACGTCAATCTCACCGGAAGCTGAAACCACCCTGCGCGGATTACCGGCAACTTCCAGCACTGTTTCTTTGATGTCATCTCCGACGTGAGGTGACTTTTCTTCCAAGCTTGGAATATCAACTAAATCCTCGGTGTGAGTCTTCTCTTGCACCTCCTGCTTGACCTGTCCAGGAGAGGAATTTTCGTCAGTAAGAGTTGTAGTCTTCACTTGTTCCACCTCAAGCGCAGTCGTGGAATTCGGTATGTTTTGGATACTTTCAGAGCCCAACACAGACCGCAATCTGCTCTTTGTCTCCACAACGTTGCCGTCCTTTGTCAGATCGTTGTCTGCAGCAGAAAATTCGCCTTCCTTCTTCTCAAGGATCTTTTCATCCTTTTCAATGGCCGTATCAGCTTCCGATTTATTCGTATCCTTTGTTTGTGCTGCAGAATGTTGGTCTGCAGTTGTGAGCTTCGACATGAGTTCTTCAGGCTGCTTTTCTTCAATTGCAGTAGCGGTTCCAGTTGAGATCTCCGGGGTTTGACCAATTGAAGCAATCTCAATCGCAGTGGCCTTAGCATCCGGAGTATGGCCTGTAACTGAAGAGGCTTCTTCTGCGCTTTTGACGTGTTTCTGAGAACTCTGTGCCATAGCTGATGGTTGAATTGCCGGCTTAAGGGTCTCAACAGAGGCGTTGCGAACATGAGAAGAGCTGTAGGTTTTCTGGCAGGTGCTGATATTCCCTTCGCCTGTAATCGAACTTCCTGTATTCTTCACCTTCTCGATTGGTGAATCAGGCAGGAATTCATAAACAAGTTTGCCTTCACTAGTGCGGCGAAGAGTGCCATGAACATCTGCTGCCAGTTCGGAAGGGTTTGTAATGATGGATGTGATGCTCGCTGTATCGGATTTGGTGACTTCAATTGGGGGTTGTTGCTTCTCATTTGCTCGGCGAGATGGTGTTCCAGTCATACGCTTGGGGTACCATTTACGACTACCCCTATCTTCAGTTAGCTCACAATCGTCGACAAAGGGATCGGATAGACCATACAACGCCGGACTCTCGTCAGGAGTTTGAGATGTTGAGGGCCTAGTCAAACTCAGAGATCGAGGTCTACGGCGTCTCTTGCCTTTGGAAGCATACCGTGTCTCTTGGGTTGCAGAGGGCGAACCAGTTCCACTAAACTTCTTCTTCCTTTTGCTCGGTGTGGTTGGAGATGGAGCAGATCTGTCTACTGGTAGTGGAAAGTTCGATTCACGCTGCGCGTACTGGCGTGCTGAATGTGCCTGTGAATGAACAGAAACTGAGGAACGGCGTGGAGCATTGTTTGAGTATCCACCGCTGTTATCCCTGAATTGGCCCATACTCATATTCCTATCACGATGTTGATAGTTACGCTCACGATTTCCACGATCCTGATTAAAGGTATTGGTGCTCTGCTGAGATTGATATGCCATCATTGGTGGTCCTTGATATGATTGGCTGAAAGGATCGATGACTTCGAATTGATTCGTCAGATGATTGAAGATGGCAGGTTGATCGTGATGTAAATGTCTTCTACCACGCCCGCGACCGCGAGAACTTGAATTGCCCCTTTGCCGATATGTGGCCGATGAGTTCAATGACGTATTATAGCCTGAAGTTTGGGCATATGGATCCATGAAGTCTTGATTGAAAGGCGGGAAAGGCTGCGTCGGTCCGTGAGGAGAAATAAGAGTTGGATTGTAGTGATGGCCCATGTGCGTAGCTTGTGGCGGGAAAGGGTTCGGGACAATATTCGCCATGTAGCTACCTTGAGGTATATGAGACAATTGATGCATCTGCTGCTCCATCGGGTTGTATGCTTGGACAGGCATAGTATACGGTCCCATGGTAACGTGGGAAGCGCCTGGAACGATAGTTGTCATACCACTCATGGGGCCAACAGACGAATGAAGCACGGGTTGGGAAGGAAGCACTGTGTGATTGTAGTGCATAGTATGCACTGGAGAGCATGGTAGGTGGAGAGCTGCCTCTCCTGAGGCGACACGCTGCAGCAGCTCAGAAATCTGTGGTATGCTTTGTCCATCATACGCCTGAGCTTGAGAAGGGATGTAAGGCTGAGCCGTAGCCTGACTGCGACCGAAAGTCGGAGTTGACATCTCTTGCGATGAAGTACTATGAATTTGCAAATTCGGCGCTGGTTCAATGGAGGCAGGCCGCTCGGCACAAAAGGTTGTAGTAACCGTGACATTGATTTTCTCAGTCGAGCTTGTAGCTGGGAGTTGGCTTGGAGTTGAAGCTGGTACTTGCGGAGCCTTCGCTGCCACGGCTGCACATGGGCTTGATTCTTGAGGAGCATCGATAGCTGTATCAGCAGTATTGATAGATGATGAGACCAGGCGACGTTGTGGGGAGATGGATTGTGTCTGATTTCCAGGACTGTTGTTGGCACTGTGATCGGCATCCATTGGTGAAGTAAGTGGGACTGGATGGCTCAACGCGCGCTGATGCAGACGGTAATAGGTGTTTTTTCCATTACTTCCCACACCGTCCTCGACAATGTTTATGGTTGCAGGCTGAAGCTCTGATATGTTCGAATCGTCCTTCACAGACTCTGTAGGCGGCGAACGTATATAGCTCGCAAATGCCTTTGGAGCAGTTTCGGTGATGTATGTGTGTAGATATTGTCCGATCGCTTCACTTGCATCTGGATCACCACCAGTCTCCTCGACGGCCTTGTTGTACGCTTCCCGCCAAAAGTTATTGAAACGGATATTGCGAGGGACCGTAGCTTGTTCAGATGTCTTCCACTTTCCCTCAATTTCTCGATCACGTTGACGATGTTGATCAAAGGACATGGTTGGGTCGCGAAGTTGCCAGAGGACTATTTTCAAGTACGTTTTGCCAGGCTTTTTCAGTTCCTCAGGAGCGAAGACATCTTCGACTCTGGAATTGGCGATCTCGTTGAGCTCCTCGGGATGAGAAGCGAAGATAGCAGTGAACAATTGATAGTACTCTGCAATGTCGGATGAATTGATTGTTGCGATCATTTGCAGAATAGCGTCGCAATGTTTCTCTCCCCATCTCTTAATGACCTTGCTGGGGAACCAGTCAAAGCAAGTGCTGTTAAAAGTCACCCCTAGATATCGATCATAGTCTTCTCGACGAAGTCTTGCCGCTTCAAGTGCTGCGTCTAAACCTGGATCGCTGAAGACTACGTTGTATTCCGTTTCGACAAAGTTGTGTGGAGGAAGGTCTAAAGTCGGGTCAAGAGGGACATCGGTGATTTCACTACTCTCAGCTGGATCATCCATGGTGAAGTAGCGAAGAGAGTTACGGCAGGAGAAAACAAAGGGCACAAAGCGACAAACCGCCGGCCAGAAGGTGAAGAAATTCGGTTGCTTACGAGGGACTATCAAGGAAAGAAATGCTCAAAGATGAATCGAATTGGGTTTGAAGAGGAAGAAGAGAAGCAACGGAAGCCTTCACTTAGGAGAGGGAGTGAGAGAGTGTTTCGGCGAATCTCCGGCTGTTTCCATGGTATGTTGTCGGTTTCCGTAAAGGGAAGTCACGATGATAGCCGTTTGTTGCCGGGTGGGCCAAGAATATCCGATTTACAAACACTACCATCGCTATGGTAAGTGTTTACAGTTTGCATCAGTGTTTTATACATTGCCTAGCGATTGTTATTCGTCGTTCCGTACTAACAGATGTTTGCATTCAGCGGTGTCCGCGAATGGAGTAACGTATTAGATTTGAGACCAGGAAATTTGAAAACTTACACATCTTGCTGAGAGCTCTCTACGTTTCCTACTCAGCAAACATTTACGGAGTTAAGCCAAATATGTTTCCAACCGCATTTCGCTAATCAAGATAATTGGTAGTTCTTGAGAGTAGAAGGCATGGTGCAAATTAGCATTTTCCATTCTCTTCATTACCCGCTCAACCAAAACGATGGTCACCGATTTTGGATCTACATTCTTTTAACATACTTACAAAGATTCAGCGATCATTTTGCCTTCTCACAACGGTTTGTCTACCCGCCTTCAATCTATTATTCTGGTTTTTGGATCGCCTTCAACAGCTCCTGAATCTTACTCTGGTTGTCACCTACCACTACCTTTCCCTGATGCCAATCAACAACCTTTAGAGACATTATTAGTTTTTTTTTTTTTGAACATAATACAAACTGAACGGCAGATGAAACATACCAAAGGCCTGACAAACGAGTTGTTGTCCTTCCCAAAAACTCTCAAAGCTTCGGTCTCAGTCTGTGCACCCTTGACGACTTCTCCTGCATTTTGGCTACCTACATATTCTAGAATGCTCTTCAATTGGTCTTCTGTGGGAGGTTCCTCTCTGATGTCCAGTTCGAATTCGGTTCTTTCGTTCGAAGCTTGCGGCTTCGTTGATGAAGCCTGATCTTCAGTAGCATATGCAACGGCATTTGCTCGGCTTTGTTTGAGAAGGGTAAGAACACGGTTACTGGAGGAGATCGATGGTGAATGGAAGAGAGTAACCACGTCCTTTGCGCCGTGCTATTGAGTTGTGTTAGCTCCCGCTTGCGGACGAGCCTCCAAAACCATCAATCCATCATTAAAATTAGATATCATGGTATGGAAAGCTGAGGGAAGCTTTTGCTTACCTCTCCAAATAGCTTCTTCCACATATTGCCTTTGTTTCGCGGTAATAAGTTTGTTTGCGAAGATGGTGAGAGACGATGAAGCTTGGCAAGTGACGTCTGTGTACATTAAACAATGGGCGGAGAATTGCGTATGCACGTGATTTTATGTATCTTCTCAATTCTTTTCTGTCGATGTCCGTACGACATTTGACGGGGTCAAATCAAGCATTATCCAGTAGTTTTATAGTAGATTTCATTTGGGTGATGATTTTGGCGAAATAAAATTTCCCATTCTATGCAGTATGGACTTGTCCATATTGATCAGAATCGAAACTCAACGTACGAATGGATTTCAAACAGGGAGCTTGATCTTTGGAGGGAATTGCAGATACTGATTCGAAGCTTCTTCTAACCCTTAACCGCATGTACATGAAGCCAACTTTGAACGCCGTGGTATGCATCTGTCCTCCCGGAGAGATACCATGTGCTCCAGGATCCGTAGCTCTTTCTGTCCTTACACATCGCTTTCTCCGATCCAGATTCGCATGTCAAAGCCGTGCAATGATCCTTGCCAATGAATATCGTGTCTGCTCATCCATCACTTCCTCCCCTCTCCTGACGATTATGAGCTTGGTGCGGGGTTCATCTAAAGATGTACTGTTAGCCTCATTCTCAAATTTAAATCCCGCAGATATCAGCAAACGTGATTTCTGCGACTGTGGGGTACTGCATACCTTTCGCTTGCCACCAGTCAATGTGACGTTGACGAAACGGCGAGTGTAGAGCATCCGCTTCCGTGCACGACCCTTCGGCAGCTTCTTCTTCTCTTGTGGCTCGACCTTGGGGGTTTGCGACTTGACTTTGCCGGCACGGGCGAGGGAGCCGTGGACTTTACCCATGATTACAGAAATTTATGGGCAGACGTTCGATGAAGTTCGTTGCGTAGTTTGAGTGCGGAGAAGTCTTAGAGGGGCGATGTCAGCGCTATGGTCGTCGGCGATCTGTGAAGCCAGAAAAACTCGTCAAAGGAGGACTCGAGTAATCTTAAAGGAATTTGGAAAAAGGAGATGACTCACGATGTCCGATTGTGGGCTGTGGTGATGGATGGGGTATGTGAGTCTTTGGCGCCACTCAAAATCGATGTGGAAGTTCGTTCGCCTAGCGCAGCACGTGACTTCGCAAATACGGTCTTCAGCTGAAAAAGGTCATGACGACAACTCCTGCTTGCCGTGCGGTATCGCTGTCAAATCATAGAAATTTACCCAAGGTTACAATTCAGAATTGTTTTGCAAAGAGACCGGTGCCATTGCTTGAATTCTCCTGTCTTGTCACGAGAAGATACTCGACGATCGGCAACAGACCTTTGGCCGCAATTCCGTATCCGATAGCTTCCCGAGCTAATATCACATCGAACAAGCGATATCGCCATGCGATTTTAACATCTCCATCTCTCTTGATTTATTCCATACTCCATGTCGTGAGCTGCTAGTCTCTCTACCATATCCTGAGAGAGTCTCCCATCCAATTTTCGACTTTCCACTCCTCTAACCCTCGATCGCTTTCCAGACCTTCAAGGATGCGACTCTCACTGACTCTACTCTCTCTCGCCTCGATGGCAACGTCATCAAACCTCCCTCTTCCCCAGTACATCTTTTCCAATCTCCAATCCCCCTCTAGCAATGGGTTCAAGATTCCGACGCCTCACGAATCCGCAATAATGGCACGACGAATGCTGCGCCTCGAATCGCTAGGCACCCTCTCCACGACCTTCCCAAACAGCACGTCGTCACCAGCGGAGCCACTCGAAAAGCGGCCAAGCGATGTAGCGGGCCTGCCATTCGGGCTGATGGAGTACTTCGGCGACTGCGAGCCGGCGAGCGGCAACCCGACGATCCTGGCCGTGACCATCGCCTCCAGCTTCAAGAACGTCGCCGCCGGCAGCAACATCACGCTGTCGCTGCGCTGGCACCCGCCCTCATCCAAGTACCCGTGGCCGCACACGCCTGCCGCGCTGCCGCGCTTCGCCCTCACCGGATACCTGCAAGAGCTGTCCAAGGCTGAGACCGAAGCTGGTGGCTGGGCCGGCGAGGGCATAGAATCGTGCTTCAAGAAATACCATCCGGACAGCGTGATTTGGATGCCTGGAAACGATATCCACGACAGCCACTGGGTCCGGTTTGTCGTCCGGGAGGTGTACTGGTTTGGAGGGTTCGGCGACCGCGCGTACATTGGGTGGTTGCCACTTGAGATGTGGCAGGGCATCACCGAGGAAGAAATCCAGAAATGTCGGTTGCCCGGCGAAGTGGAGAGCAAATCATGGTTGAAGAAGATCTGGGCCTCTTTGGAGCTATGATGAGATGGCGATACGTTGGAGTTGGGCTTAGAAATGGACTGGAGAAACGAGTCGCGCTCTAGCGAGATTGAACGAAGTGCGCGCCCCGATTTCTTGGTTGAGTCGACGACTACGAAGGATTCAGGGATGGTTACGTTTGGCAACAGACTGCAGTAGCGTTCAGGCTTGGGCCCTCGGACGAATTCGCAGCAATTACATATAAGACCAATGGTTCTTGGAGAAAGAAGCGCAACGAATGCTTTGTCGACAGGGTTGTACATAGTCGTGAGGAGTATTCTACAACTACAAGTGTGCTATCATGCCTAACCCTAGTTCGCTTTCTTCAGAGACATATGGACAGATCGTTTTCCTTAACAGGGGTACGAAGAATGGGCCTCGCGAAGTACGGAGTACTAGCTCATTGAATATAGGACGCAGTACTTACCACAATGATTGGCTCGCCGTAACCAGGGTGCAGACAAAGGGGGAGTCAGTGTCACATTTGAGGCGTGCGGAAGAACGAATTCGTAAAGTAGTTTTACATTACTTTTTGCCGTGGATTCCATAACAAGATGCATTTTGACCTCGAGAAAGCTCAGTTCTTTTGTAGCCAAGTTGAATTCCCCACGCCGACAAGCGACGTCCGCGGGCAAAAATACGAGCGGCAGTCTACGTCCGTTGTCCGTTGTCCGTACCTGTGGAGGCGGATTGATTGGCTCCGTTTAACGGAGTTTCAGATCTACTTGAAGCCGCTCCAGATCATCGGCAGGGGTGACATTTCATAAAGCATGCGTCAAACAGCTTCTTCCGTCATCGCTTGCCGCAATATTGAACAGTAACTGCCGGCTTACGGGAGCAACGCAATAGTTAAACGCGTTTCCCATTGCTAATTGCAGTAACGGGTCGTAATCCAAGCTTGGTTCAGGCGTTGAGATTGCAATTTTCTAACACGTTGCGGGCGAAGACTCAGGGATGGGTTGGCGCATGCTTTGAAGCTTCGGCTCTCCAACGAATGCCATTCCACCCCGCTAACTAGAGTACGATACGGTACTCAGAATCCTTCCGAAGAACTTTAAACCAAACCTGCCACCCCAAATTTCCCAACTCTCCAAATCCTTCCACCCTAACACTTCTCACGTTTTGATTCTGATCCTTCGAACGTACTTCTAAGTATTATAGTAATATCGCCTTCTTCCATCTCTCCTTATCAATCCCTTGCTCCCTCAGTTTCAAGCTGTTTGAGTGACACCTTGGTCTTGCGCGTCAACTTCAACAGCAATGGCTAAAACCGTCCTCGTTGTTGGTGCCGGTTATGCTGGCCTTTCCGCCGCGCACTATACGCTCAAACATATAATTCCAGCTTTGCCAAACAAGGGTGAGGAATATTCTCTCACCTTGGTCGATCCCAGCGACAAGTTCTTCGCTCGCCCAGCCGCACCGCGTGCCGTGGTGTCCGACAAGCTCCTACCAAACGAGCAGTGCTTTCTCGACTTCCAGTCGCATTTTAAACAGTATGGACCGGACAAATTTCTCTTCATAAAAGGCAAAGCTACCGCCTTAGACTATACCGCCCGCACCGTGACCGTTACCAAGTCTAGCGGTGAAACTGAGACCGTCGCATACTACGCTCTCATCATTGCGACCGGCACTCTTTCAGCGTCTCCATTGCTTGGACTCCACAAAGACGTAGAGTTCGTCAAAGACTCATGGAAGGCTTTCCAAGCCGCCGTACCGAAAGCGAAGAGCATTGTTATTGCAGGAGGTGGACCTGCAGGTATTGAAACTGCCGGCGAACTTGGAGACTTCCTCAACGGCAAAGCAGGTCTTTTCCGGTCGAAGCTCGAGAACCCAAAATGCCACATCACCGTTGTTTGCGCCGACTCCAAGATTCTCCCAGTCCTTCGTCCGGCAATTGCAGCACAAGCGGAGAAATATCTAGCGAAGGTCGGCGTAACCGTGATCAAGAACGTGCGCGTCGAGTCCGTTTCGCCGGAAGGCGCAGGCGAGGAGGACAGCGCTACCGGCGATCTCAGCAAAGTGACGCAAGCCGCGAAGGTGAAGCTCTCGAACGGCGAGACCGTGGACGCCGACATCTACCTGCCGGCGACGGGCCTGAGGCCCAACGCATCGTGGCTGCCCAAGGAGCTGCTGACGGAAGCGGGCTACGCCGACACCAACGGGACGACGCTGCGCGTGGACAAGGCCGGCGCGCGTGTCTACGCCATCGGCGACGTCGGCTCCTACAGCCGCGGCGGTATCATGGACCTGCTGTACGACGCTTTTCCCGTCCTCGCCACCAACGTCAAACGGGACTTGCTGCATTTCGCCTCTGTGGGCGACTCCGACGGCGTCGCTGCCGAGAAAGCTACTCCGCCTGGAAAAGATCGCCAATACAAGGAGAAACTCTCGGAGACACAGCTCGTGCCTATTGGCCGCTCTATGGGCGTTGGTGCTCTTTTTGGATGGCGGTTGCCCAGCTTCATGGTTTGGGTTATCAAGGGCCGCGATTACATGCTCAGTTTTGCGCCGCCATCGGTCGATGGCAGCAAGTGGGCCAAGGAGATCAAGTGGTCTGGCTAGAAGCGACCAGCGGATTGACAAAGGTAATGCTTACAAAGAAGTCAGTTGAAGGTCGACAGCTATCTGCGGCTCCGCAAGGACATGGATTTTTAATGCGAGCGATATCCTAGCCTTGTGTATTTGGACATTTTTCGACCGAAGATTCAATAACTTATTGTAGAATAATAGCATGCATATTGCGCCCAAATCCTCCAGAAATAATATTCCAGTTCCGCAAACCATCATATGCAACTCCACGCAATAAGCAATCTATCAAATAGGTAATCCACAACGTACAATACCATAGCAAACAACAACTTTCTTTCTCACTCAACCGCACTGTCATAACTTCACACCTCCACACTACTCGTATTTCTCCATCAAAACCGCAGCAAGCGCCGCCTCAAGCAATCCATTCTCACGCAGCCACGCCGCAACTCTCTCCCGAGCCTCGCCGTCTCCTTCGACTACGTCCCATACCCCTGACCATTTCCGCGGGAGTTTCGCCACGAGGAGAAGGTGGGACGACAGCCTCGCGTTGGAGTTGCTTTGGAGGGACAAAACGTCAGCCTTTGGTGGCCGACTCGCGCCGCCAAACCCGGCAGGGAAGGTCACGGCACTGAGAATTATAGCGAATCTCCATCCCGGCGTAACGAAAAACCCTGCGTGGCGGGAATAAAAGTTCGAGGCCCTTTAGCTTGCAAACATCTGGTCACGCTCTGTGTGTTTTGTGAGTACTCTACACATGCTTCCGAAAAGGAAAACAATTCGCGACTGCGAAGTAAGCTGTGCACGTTTCAGAGACCCATTGCTCAATAATAATACGTTCAATGAATAGATTTAGAAGCAGAGCTAATGGACCATCGTATTAGCTATCTTGTGTGCAAATCTCTGCCAAAGAAACCTCGTTCTTGAGCCGTGGGAGAGGGTATTCGATAGTGCAAAGTCGCTCCATTGACCGCCTAATTTGCTCGAAAATGTACTGTGTGAGACTCACGGAGTCACGAAGGTTTCTTCGAGGCACTAATTCTCATTTGGAAGATGCTTTTACTCTCCTTCAACCTCGCAGTATTATTTAGACGGTGCAAGGTACGACAGACTTGAAAGGAGGTGACTGTCACCGCCGCGCAAGTGCTTTTCCCTAAGTTTGGGGTCAGAATAGTCATCCTGCCCATAGTGCCACCAAGAAAAACACAGCCAATAACTGCGCCATGTTGATAACCTTCTTCGACGAATCGCCCTTTTTGCTGCTTGTGGTGGCCGCCGTGGTCGAGCTTTCGGTTAGAAACGAAATGGTTGTGGCATTAGGAGGGATTTCACTGAATGGTGTTTGAATGCCGGAATAGGAAACAGTGGTTGTACTGCCCGCTCCAACGACTACAAGTCCGTTGCTTGCGGCGCTGACAACTTCTCCATTGGAAAGTGTTACGGGACCTTTGCCAACAGTAGCCGTTGCGTCTCCATCGATGTCAATAACGGTGGCTCCTTGGCTATTCACGGTTTGGATGGCTGTGAGCGTTGTTGAATCGTCAGTAAAAATGGCACCTGTGGCACTGGCACTGGCTCCGGATAGGATTAGGTTGTCGCCGCTCAGTGAGAGAACAGAGCCTGCTGTGGTAAAGGCAGTGCCAGCTGTCAGCGTCTGAGAGCCGATGAGAACAACAGGAGATCCATTTGGAGCTGTTGAACTCGTTGCAGTGACAGTGATTCCGTTTCCTAAGGTGAAAATAGCGATGCCTGGTGCATATGAAGGATCTGCGACGGGCGCAGCAGCCAAGCTAATGATAGTTGTCTGTCCGTTTTGTGCGACTGCAACTCCCGATGCTCCTCTCAGCGCTGAAATTGTCTGGTCGCCGATAATCGTTACTTGGCCCTGAGAAAGTGAAATACCATCAACCACGACGGCGCCATCACCTCCATCATTGCTTTCAACATTGCTCCCACCTTTACCACCGCTGTCATCGTTCGTGGAGACCGTAACCGTACTACCGCCGTTAAGTGTGACGGTGGTGTCTACCGCAACTAAAGATACATCGGTAGATTCCGTGGCAACATGTGCCGCTCCTGGAGTTGAATTTCCATCTGAATCATCGCTGCTAACCCCACCAACTAAATCTCCACTCACCTCACTCACAGAAGATTTAGACGCCGATTGGGTAGTGTCCGTAGGACTTCCAACCACACTCGTCATCGCCCACGTGGCTGATGCAGTGGTTGGGGGCGATGTAACCTGGTTATCATTTAACGCTGGAGGAGCAGAGGTCGTAGTGCCGGCAGGAGTGCTTATAGGTGTCAGAGCATCGGCCGGCAGAAGAAAAGTAGGAGGATCGAAGAGGCCCTCGTAAGCGAAATCGCAGCTTGACAATTGCGGGTACAAATCATAAACCTGGGTTGGGTAAACAAGATTTGGCGCGTAAAGGTCCTCGACAATTGTAGCGCAGAACGGGGCCTCATATGGGTTTCCTGCATTTTTGTCGTTGCATTCAAGTGTACCCTCGTATGCGAGAATAGGTACGTGATTAGGGTACAGATCCGCGAAATTGAATGAGTAGATGTTGCCTATCGTCTGGCCAGGGTCGTGACCTCGATAGGACCGCAAATCGCTGGACGGAACTGTGAGGATGCCTCCGGGGAGACTTGATTGTATATAGAGAGGTGACCAGCCAGCAGTAACGCTAAAGATAGAGATGTAACAATTTTCGTCCGATGTAAAGGTTGTGCCGAACGCGGTTACAGTTGGTATCGTCTCGTTTGCGGCAGGAGTGGCGGTGATATCAAGTGGGTTCGGATAGACGCACAGATCTTGTGAGGCAAGCGTCACGGGCCAGTATATAAGCTGTGCTGATGGAATAGTGATATAACATGGAGCAGTGCTAGATTTCAGCGCTGTCCCGCATACAACTGTGGGGGAGGCGGTGGAATTGTATGATCCACCGGTGTACATCGCGTTACTGGATGCAGCATAAAGTGATGCGCAATCCGTTGGGTCAATTTCGCATGCCGGAGGAGGAACTGAATAAAACGCAGTTGTTGAAGGGTAATTTAGAACGTTGACAACAGTTATCGTTGTGGTGTAAACTGTGGTGAAAACTGAGACAATGACGGGCGAGGGTTGAATTAGTCCTGTGCTTGTGAGGGTAAGGTAAAATGAAGGGTTAAATTCAATGATGTCGGTACTAGTTGTCGTGATAAAGGTGTAGTTGCCGGTGAGCACGGCGCGCGGGAACCCATCACAAAGCTTATAGGTTGAGTAGATAGTGCGAACATTGGTTGCTGTGTCGGTTGCCGTTTGAAACCCAGCCGCCGACGTATACCATTGCTGTGAAGCGGTTTCCCAGCTTGCCCAAGCTAGATAACAGCTTTCGACGGCTACGCTACCACTGACATAACTAATCGTCGTGGGGCTGCTCGTAGTCGAGGCCGTCGTGTTGATGGTCGCGTTATTCGAAGCTATGTCTTTATGAGTACCGTATCCCGACCCTAGAAAGAACTTTGAAATACCTGAAATCGAGCTACACAGCGCCGTAAGTGTCAATGAAAACAGCAAGTAAGCCATTGTTTTGGTAGTCGCGATGCTGCGCTGAAAGGAAAAGGGACGCATTGCGAGCAATGGTGAAGAAGATGAATATACCGTCTGGGCTTCAGCTTCCTCGTTCAGCGATCGTTTTCGACTAATTCATAGCACGAAGAACGTGGCTTGATATCGCTGTGACTTTGTGTCATTCTGAACAAGTCACTGTACAGGCTTTGAAAGTGTAGGAGGCAGAAGTGGCTTCGCAGCAGATATCTAAACGGGAGAGTCTTCAACATTTGCCAAAAACGACATAGTTGCCATTGTCCACGCATATCCGAAGGAATAGTGCCAGTCGGTAGCGTTTCCAGATGTCAAGGCATGTTACCCAGCTGGACTGCTGTAGAATGAAGCCTTCAATTCACGCGGCTTCTGACTGCTCGGTATCGCTCTCTCGGACGCTCGGATTGGCTTGGGCTGCCAGGGGTTGGAGCTGAACGAGATCAGTAAGCGGAATGCATGTACTGTAGAAGGGGGTGTCGTATTGAATAGACCGTCAACACCCTGGTCACGTCGCTAAAAGTCGTCGTTGTTTCGCTGAGCTTAGAGAACGATACTCTAGGGTATCGTACTCGGTACGGTCTGCAAGCTCTCGCAGCCCACCCTTAAAAGTGCACTCGACAAGCCACATCGCCCACCAACTGTTGAACTATAAACCTCCGTACACCACGACTGGGTACGGTGCCGTATTTCAGTCTAGTGGCAAACATCACAAACCAGCTGAACAGAAACTCTCGACTTGACTGGTAGTCCGTTCATGACACCTTCCTTGGGACCGGTTCTCGCCCATACATATACAATATGTCACTATGGCTACGGCTCGTAGTTCAGGTAACCTTGAGTTACTCCTCACTTTGTGAGTTGACGTCAACCACCCTAAGCAACCTCACTGACCCTACCTGCGGCGTCTGACTGAAGCCCGGGAGTGCGCACCGTGTTAGAATACGTCCAAAGGGTTGACCTGGCAGCCCCTGTCGAGTAGTAGCTTCACCACCTGCTCGTGACCTCTGGCTGAAGCCTCGTTGAGCGCACTGTTGAGGTAGGATCTACCTCTCTTGTTGGCGTAGGGGTCTCTGTCGAGCAGTAGCTTCACAACCTGCTCACGGCCTTCGGCTCAGCCTCGCTAAGCGCACTGCGGCAGGATCCGTCTCCACCGTCGATTTCGGCGCCCTTGTCAAGTAGTAGCTCCACCACCTGCTCGTGGCCTCTAGCTGAAGCCTCGCTAAGCGCACTGCGGCGGAATCCTTCTCCACCGTCGATGTCGGCGCCCCTGTCAAGTAGTAGCTTCACCACCTGCTCGTGGCCTCCGGCTGAAGCCTCGTTGAGCGCACTGCGGCCGAATCCGTCTTCCGAGTTGATGTCGGCGCCCCTATCGAGCAGTAGCTTCACCACTTGCCCGTGGCCTCGGGCTGAAGCCTCGATGAACGCAGTACGGCGGAATCCGTCTCCCACGTTGATGTCGGCGCCCATTTCGAGCAGCAGCTCCACAATCTGCTCTCGGCCGAGAGCGGCCTCCCGCGATAGCAATGTCCGGCCGAAATCATCTGTCCAGTCGATATCGAAGCCATCACAGTTAACTACCAGCTCTGCTATCCTTTTGTCTTTTTCCAATGCCCATTCGAGGAGTGCGCTGTTGAAGGAGCCAATGTTCCCTAAGAATTTGGGCAACGTCCAATCAGGGAGGATTTGTATATCATAGCCAGACTTGTGAACTTTTAGTAAAAATGATATGGTGTTTCGTACAACTTCCTGATCCGACTTATTATAATTTGGTGACAGAAGATCAGTATCACACGCATCTGAAGACATCCCTAGTAAAGCATAAATTTTATCTCTCGGATCGGAAGCCTCGCTTTCACTAAACTTGACGAGTAGCGTGAGAAGATTATGTTCTTCGGCCCAGCAAGAGCTCCTCCTTGAAGGGCCTGGCATTATATCCAGAACGGCCTGGCAGTGAGAATCTGGAGTTATCCCTAGTAATGACGGAGTAAGGGCAAAGACGCGTGCTGACAATGATATGGTGCCACAAACAACTTCAGCAGCTCGTGCGTTGGCGACTTCTTGCAAAATCCAAATCCTCTTGAGCCAGGATCGAGCTAAGAGTGACACCAGCCCTTCACGCCCTCGGGACATCTGATCATTGCTCAAGCTGGCTATGAAAGGTGACCAAATATACAGCCACGTCTCATTTGAAATTGAGGATTTTTGCATGCGTGTTCGGCTCGCTTTTTGTCCAGTTGCCTCATAAAATCCATTATATGGTTCGTTTCGTTGGTAGCTTCACCCAAGCCAGATTATCACTCGTTCAGCCTTATGATAGATAGACCTCATCTGCTGAACTTGGTGTCCAAGCTCCTTTCCATTCATCTGATCGATACGGACTGTATCGATCCCAGGAGCGTTGCGACCAAGTTCAGTTTATGATTGGGATTTCCACTAGTCTTCATTCAGCCGTAAAAAAACATGGCTAGGGTAAATCACGTGTTGACACCTAAGGTTTAAATTGTGGCTAGTTTCGGGCTTGACTGTGGCTAATGTGATTTTGACAACCTTCCTCTTTATTGCCACAATCCTCCAACTCGCTCGTTTTTCGTTCCATTGTCGTCTTCCTTTGGGCACCCTGAATCCGCACGCTCACTTCATAGCCGTCGTTCACGTCGGTCTTCTCAGAGCAGCATTCGTGGCTCTAAACAACGAATAGGGAGAAGTCAAATCACGTCAAAACACCGCCACCATTCCTATGTGTTCTTTTTGCTTCATCACAGTCTTGCACCGCGCAACCAAATCGAATCCAATTTCGCTGATCTGCCGACATGAACAAGGTGATTAAGCTCAATATCAAAATCTATGAATGGACGAATAAAAGTTTCATTAAGCGTGAAGTCCCACCCTCCGAACGGAAAAAGAACATCTATGGGGAGGAAATCATCTGGAAGTGGGGACCTGAGCGTCTCATGAACGAGGGCACTGCCTTAGAGCTCCTTGCGAGATGCACTAGTATTCCGGTGCCAAGGGTCATCTGGTACGGGAAAGACTGTAATGGCCTGGTACGCCTCGAAGTTGAGCGCGTTGACGGTCTCGAATGTGGCGATGTTGGAAAGTAATGTCGGATGCCGGCTGGTCGAAAACACAACGATGGCGGAGAGTGCCATAAATGCGCCAATATCGCTTTCCAGAACGTGGACCGCTTCATCACCGACCATGTCCTCCCCCAACTTCAAAATATCAAGGGGAATGTCACCGGGCTAAACGGCTTTGTCCTCCCGCCACCTCGTATCGCGGAATATTATAAGGTCAAATCTACGCTCACATAAATCCACTTCTGTTTTCGAGCGTGAGTTTCACAGGGGTGTAACGTGAGTAATGAGTAAGCAGCGTGAGTTGTGGCTGAGCAAGACTGAGCTTGCCCTGAGCGGACCTGATCATGCATGAGCCGAGCCTGAGCGAGGCGTGATTGGGGGTGATTCACCGTTGATGGTGCCTGATTCTAGCCTCGAGCAAGTACGGGGGTACTAAGGGGTCAGGAAATTGGGATCGAGTACTGACAGTACTAGCAGGGATGTCTTGTTGAGCGGCCCAGTTCCGGGACCTTCAGCCCGGCAATACTTGCCTCGTTCCCCCAACCAATAGTAACGTCTCCTTTCAATCAACTTCAATTGGTCGTTGTATACTTCTTAACTTACATCTCCAACAAGAAGTTATAAGACTACTCCAAAGAATTTGAGATGTCCTGCTTTATTTGAACCGTTTAAACGACCCGGTATACAGCTTGACTTGCATTCTAAGCTTCAAAGAGCTGGCACATAGAAAGACATCTACCTAACACCACGGCATGACCGTCCGTAGTTCACGGATCCTGGCCTTACCTGACGATTCTCAACGGTAGGATCACCGACTACGCCAATCCCAAGATTTCAAGGACCACCAAATGGTGACTACCCGGTCAGGACTTCATCATCCTAGCGAGGAATTGGCTTGCAAGCCCCGACCGATTGGACAAAGACAGAGGCGGTCCGATGGTGGAGACAGAAAGGGCTTTACTTAGATCCACAGCTGTGACAAACAGCTTACAGGGCTTGACAAATACCGGACGAGGCACAGTCGAATGACCAATTTCATGATTCCGCCATCATTTCCAAGGACGCCTTCAGGAGCCTGGAACCATGTTGTAGACGCGGCTTGGAAAGGAAGAAGAGATCCAATTGGACAATGAAGATGCAGAGCCAAGTTAAAGGGGCTAGAATTGGAAGGAGATCTGTGAGACACCGCCGCTGATGGGTCGTACGAACGGGAAAGTGAGTCAAGCTGAGCCCATAGCAAGGAGGGATGCAACTCCTGGCTGGGCTTCGCGGTCACAGCTAATGCAACTGCGGGCCACGTAGAGCGCGTGAGGCGAGGTGGAAGCACTGCCTGGACAACCCTTGCCACCATTATTGGCCCGTCGGACGTATATCTCGAGGCAGTATGGCCTTAGTGGACTGCGTGGACCGGTGTATCAAGAGCATCCCCGTGAAGGCTCAGCGGTGGGGATCGTATCAGGCAGCTCACCGCCCATGGCGTAGTCTCAGGCTGGTTACGGATGCAACTCTGCGGCGGTGGCAAACGCTGAGTAGTCGTGGTGTGATGAGCGCGCAGTTGGGAGGCGCATCCTGACGGGTCTCGGGTCAGGCTGATGACCTGGTCGCATGAAGTGTTGGGGCCAACAGGTCGCACTTGTTTCCTTCGTCAGTCACAAGTTTGATCCATTGCAAGGATTGGTCTGGTGGAGACAATACAGCCTCCTTTTGACCCAGTAGTAGAGTGGGCGTCATCGACTTGACTCACAGACTTGGTAACCGGTAGAGTAGCCATGCCGGGGAAGCGGAATTCGAATTCCTCGAGGTTGGAAGGGTGGCTCGAAGAGAGTAGAGTCGGTGTTGTTTCTCATGAGATATTGCGAAGCGGCACTTCTGTTAATCATGACCGGACGTGTTGATGCATCCGACTTGACTGTGATTCCGGGTATCATTGCCAGCATGGCGCAGGGCGATGTGGCAATGCATTGCCTGCTTTCTACGAGGCACTCTCCGCTGTGGTACATGGTTAGTTCTGTAGGAACGTAAACAGGCTCGTCGTCACAACCTACCTGTGCCAACTCAATTAAAGGCTCCCGATAGCAGATGTGTGTGGTTCGGGCTCGTAATAGGGAGGCTGATCGTCAGAGCTCTATGGGTAGGAGTTCTGTCATGTCGAGCTAGGCTGTAATCCCTAGAGTCGTCGACGGGATGGTAAGGGGCGATAATGGCGATGCATCGCCTGTAGTCTATGAGGCAGTGTTAGTTGAACTCCATACGCAAGTTTTGCGGCAACGAGTAATTAACACAGAATTCTCCTCTTAATGCGCCTGTGTCCGTCAGAAGAATGGCGAAGACATAACATTCTAAAACACCCTTTTACCGTCTCTTCACACTCATGTGCCTCTAAAAATTGACCTGGCCATTTCTCTCTTTCATTTGCAAAGTATCAAGCAAGTAGTAAGTCTTATGAATGCTTTGGCTGAACATGTTCCTAACGTTATATCAGTTCCAAATAACTTTCATGCTTCTGGTTTTCGACTCTGCCAACGAACGCTACTCGATTTTATTGCCATACGATGGACCTTCCGATATCAGCTATCTTGATCATTATATATCTTATTCTGATCATCCGTTGGGCAGCTTACGTATTTTCTCTGACGCCTCTGCGGGTCGACACCTGAAAGCAACACCTGAAGCTTATTATATGTCGAAATGGAATGAAAGAGTAGGAGAGGCGATATTTTTTAGGCTTTGCTACGTCAATCTGTAATCATATTGTTATGTATCTGAGTAGAAATTAGGGATAAACGTTGGAGTAATTACATATAACCCTTGCTTCGTGCAATTATAATAGCAAGAAGAGCAACTGCATAATAAGCAAGATTCAGCTTCTGCAATGAACCTATATTAGTGCGACAGTCTTGTAAGTTACTCTTCTCTCGGTGCAGTCACTATGTCGGCTCCTTCACCTTTAGGCTGTATGGCTACGGTTCGAGGGATACCGCGCTTGAGTAGCGATCGATAGTGAGGCAAAGAGAATACCGATCCCTACTTCTGATGGTGTATTGAGGGTAATCCAGCCCATTATACTGTCAAATGTTGAGGTACTGTGCGAGGAGTAGCCAGCTGGTGAGGGAGAATGGCTAAACAGCATGTGTCTTTTCTATGAACTGCGAAGTCTAAACCTAACTTAATCACATATCGCTGGATTTACCAAATTGGGCGACTTAATAGTGAGAACATTAGTTAGCAAAACTAAGCCCGAGAGTGGGGCTCTGGAGCGGTACCTTTGCACGCCTTCATCGTCACAGAACGGCGGCCAGCTGTTGCACGATCGACGGCCACAAAGGGTCGTAAGGATGCTTAGCAGAGGGCAGCTGGGGCATCACCCATGGGCGTACAGAGAAACTGTTAGTTGGTGACACACACACTTCCGCCTATGCATACCGGGCTACAACACCGCAATGAGTCAATCCTTTGTATTAAAAGATCTCGGTGTACTAGATAGTTGAATCTGTCAATTGAATTGCCATTCGCTGATTATGTAATCTTCTTGCAAAGTCTTTCGGCTCAGGAAGCCCCAGCCGATGTCAATCAAGACATCAATGTGTCTGTTGACTCACCACGCTTCCCGCGGACACGTGATGAGTTACTGCCCACCACAACTAAAACGTCGCAGCTCAGTTCACGCATCCCTCATCCAAAACTACTACCTTTTCGCCCGCCTCTGTCACAATACGGAGACATCAATCTTCATGTCTCGACCTACTACTGATTTTAGTGGCTCTCATGCTACCCTTGTCATGCTCCAAAAGCGCATCTCACCGTCCTCACTGACTCTACCGGCTCCACCGAAGTCGTCGGAGCCGAGCCACTACATCGATGCTGCCTTCAATCTGCTAGGACAAGCTCTATACACTATTTACGAAAGCTCGGAAAAGAAGTTTGACGATCTTATGGGGGAAATTCGCGCATCTCGGGCCATTCAGGTTAACGCTTTGCGAAAGTGGCTAGATGAATCGGTGGAGCCAGTCTCCGTACTCGTTGAACATGTTGACGGCACTATGAAGTATGGCATTCCCGAAGATTTCCCATTGACGATCAGAGACTTCTGGAAGCTTGAGCAGAGAGTCGAAGCGTTGGTACGGCTCGCGAAACATTATCAACTTACAGGATGGGAGAATTGGAACAGAGCGGGATCCGATGACACAGATATAACTACTATTAATGAGTTGGAAACTGCAGTCGCAGCGCAGCCACTCAGATGTTTGAAGATACTGGCTGCAAAATGGGGACTCCAGTTTTCGCTGCTCGAACATCCGAATCCGTCGACACCGAGCGAGAAAGGCATGTCCGAGCAACACAGTGGCACTCCTCCGAGACTTCGACCGATTCCGTCCAAGCTAGGTAAACGCCAACTCGAGATTGATTCCGATTCGGGTAGGAAAAGACACAAAACACGCGAGTTCTCTATATCCCGTCTTTCAGGCAACATATACATGCAAGAGCGCGTATTGGTGGGGTCGCCTGTCCCGTATGATCCATCGGTTCTCAGCGAGAGAATTGGATGGAGGGCAGGATCTACACCTTCAGATGATCAATGGCTTATTGGGAACCATGGACTCGTAAAGCGCCCTAAGATCCCCAGAAAGCCGAGCTCGGAACATGAATCATCGGGAACGTCTAAGTCGGATCAAGAATAGATTGATATTTATTCGAGTGAAACTTCAGTGAATTCTCTCCTGTCGTCTGTGTCGTTTATGGTGCTGTCGAGCGGATCACACACTTTTCATGTGTCTCCAACTGCCAGCCTCGTTGAAGATTATTCTGCTGGGTCACGCCATTCACTGCCAAGCTCCTGATCGGCGAGGCATTGTCGATGTAGGTAGCACTACTCCGAAAACCTCATAACCCTAGCAAACACAGGCCGAGGCCAAGGAAGGCCTAGCAGGGTCGAGAATCAAACCCTTTCATTGTTCTATGCTCAAGTATCAACTTTCTACTCTGCTTTCCAATGCCGCAAGCGATCTGCGGAATCTTGACAACATTTTAAGGCAGATACCAATATCATCTAGAGGAAGATCAACTATATTCTCACTCAGAATCATAGATATTTGCCGCATCGCCTGGCGAATAACGCCGTTTACAAATCTTTCCTTCTGCTCGACTCTCAACCGCATGTTTTGGGATACGCTGCCGTCCTCATGGCTATAGCGGGTTCTCTTCCTCCCTATCTAGGCTTTAGTAATACTGACAACGAATAGTTCTCCAACCTACCTCCAGGGCGCAGTCCTCGAGCCTCTGAACCTTCACACCGCTCAGTGTCATCAACCGATGTCGCGCTGCCCTGAGATAAAGACAACAAAGCCGCGGCACCCTCAGCGTCTAATGTCGGATTAACGTGCTCGGTACGTGCGCCAGCCTTGCTTTTGTCAGCTGCGTTGCATTCTCTAAAGTTCTGTGGAGACCCAACTTGCTGTTGCGGAATATCATCTATGGTTGCTGTCGGTGTTGTAGGCAGTCGAAACGCAGCACCTACTTCCGTGATCGGCTGATTCATTGAGAGAACAGAGAGTTTTTCGGCTCAACGAGTGGGCTACAGAGCCCGCAGCGGCCTCTTATCTTGCAACAGATGGGCTCACTCGATTATCATCGCGAATGCCACAGCCTCAACACTATGGAGACGGCAGACGATAAGCCGCACTTCCACGTCACGCAGAGGCTGTGATCGACGGTGAAACTGGAGATCTTTGAGCAGGACTTCATGCGTCAGACCGTTCCTAGTTATCCGAGTGGCTTTGCCGTTAGTCATGGCAATGCTGTGATCACAAGGTTAGTGCCCGTCGAATGATGTTTGCTCTCTGTTTGCTGGTACGTCTCCACCGATTGGCAGGTTTACTACCATGAAGCATGGCTGACGGTTCTGCGAGAGGGCTGTGGGCAGGATGTATCGCTCATCTATCAATGCGATAGACGGATGCCTGTTAGCTCCCTAGACAAAGGTCATGATAGGTTAACTGACGAGCTGTAGGAGGAGGATTTATACGCTGTTGGCCTCGGCGAGCACTGCATGTGGCGGGTGTCAGAAACTATTTCCTAGCAGGCAGCTCTCGACAATAAATTCATTCATATCCTATCCACTTTCTAGATATTTAAAATCGCATCACGGATTCCAACTTGCAGCTCCTTCGCAGTAGAGAAAATTCGGACCACATAGTTATCTACCTGCTTAATTCTATTAGCAGTTCGAAGTCCTTCAACACCGGTATCTCTAATAAATATTCCCTTAATACGATCTGGATATTGTCGATATGCCCACAGATAAGCATCTAAGTCGGCACAGCTATTATCTCCAATGCATATGATGTTGGTTTCAGGTTCTTGAAGGACGATCTGCGATATGCGCTTGACTTTATAGTTAAATATTGCATGTCTTGCATTAACCCATGGCGCGAGTACAAAGTTCCATGGTGCGAGGAGAATACATCCAGTAGGATAATATGAGTCGATGAAGCACTGGTAATGAGGCCTTAGGAACTCTAGACCGCCTGACAAGTAAAAAAATTTTGGCCTCAAGACCTTAGAAAGGAGAAAAAAAACATCTGGCATGCCAGATATTGGCTGTAGATTGAATAGGTGGCGTATATACTGAAATAACGATGTCGTTGAAGTTGCCTTAAGAGTTTCGTCGATGTCACTAATTACTGTCCATCTTTTCGTGCATGTGGTATTTATCATCTTGCGACGCTAGTAACTAACATAACTGGCTTTGGAAGCACGCCGCTGTAACTGGAATTAACCAGGGCTCTGTAGGACGGCGTGTTCCTTATAAGTAGAGTTTCTAAATGGAGGAGAGGGTGCCAGAATGGGGGCCCAGCAATAACACTGCGCGCGGCGAAACAGCAGGTACGCAAAAACAAATCTCCGAAACCTCAAATGTCACATTTGCTATTTATGTATGAAAATACCTTCTCAATCTTCAACTTGTGCTGCGTGTTACCTCGACTCTACTTTTGTGATCGCACTATCAATCCAAGTCTCCGCCTCGACCTCAAATCCAACAACCTTTGTCTCCGCTCCGTCGGCCTGGCTCGCCGGCGCGGACTCGAAATTACGATGAGCCACTTCAGTGTCAGGTAGGGAGAATGCTGTTGTACGATCATGGAACAAGATGTGGCGCTTTGGGAACGATATGTCGACCTTTTCCTGCAGCATGGTATCGACTCCAATGACAAGTTTATCCGACCATTTCTCGTTGACGACCATCGCCGTAATGTCGATCCCGAACTCTTCCTCTTGGCCGTCTAATGGAAAGAACAGGTGGAATTTGGTCTTCTTGTTGACTTGAACGTCTCCAATAGGCAGAAGGCGGATGGTCATTGCCTTTTCCATGCAGAACTGATGATCGATTTTCTAGAGAGCTTCATTCGTGATCCAAGTGACGCACATCGTGCTGAAAACAACCTTGACGTGGGCACCGTTAGAGTCTCTAGCCCAACATTCGACGGGATATACATCGTTGAGTGTGAGCGCTTGATGGTCCATCTGCACCAACTCCGTTACTGCAGGCTCTACTTTCGTCGCCTCCTCTTTCATCTCTTCATATTCAGGAAGACGGACATAGAATTGTTTGGAACCGGTCCTGATAAACACCATGTCGTCTTCTTTGAAAGAGCCCATCACTTCAGCGGTAAAAACACTGCCATCTAAGTAAAGTTCCTCTGTCTTCGGCGGTTCTTTCCAAGCCTCCCAAAGTTCAGTTCCGTCTTGGTTACGCCAAGATTCGTGACGAACCCGCAAGGTCAACCCTCCAATACTGACCGGCGGGGCGTTCTCTGAAGAACTTCGAGATTCGTGGCTCTTCGGCATTTTTATAGACTGAATATTTATTATTCGAGTTAAGATGCAAATGGCAAGAGGGATTTACCGCTTCGCGATGAAGCATAAAGTGGAATTTGGAAATGTTTTGGTAATGAGGCGGGAACTGCTGGTTGTGGATATAAACGAAAAGGACGAACTGCTGCGGAGCGGCGGTGCGAGCTATTTATTCTGGGGACTCCCTAACTCGACTTTCGCTGCTCGCTGCATCTCCACGTCACGCGTTTCCGCAGGGAGCTACCAGCAAGGGGGTGCAGCTGAACCGGAAAACAAGGCTGTGGCTTGCTGTCATCAGTATCTTGCTAGCACTGCCGTTCCACACTGCAACAACTTTGACCCCTACAAGCTTCGACATACCACGATGGCGCAGCAACGATGACAAAGTTTCTCACACATAGCTCTACCAGTGGGCGATGGGAATGATTGACAAAGCTTCCGAGGCGTTTTCATAGCTCAGCCGCGTGGAATATTATCACCATGCAATTCATGCGAGGGTAAGCATTACCGTCCTGGAGTGTCGACGCTGACGCAGCCCGGCATAAGCTTGACTTCTAAACAGGTTCGAGATCATCAAGTTCGCCACACTGCCTTCATGCATGGGAAATCTCTGACTAGCAACGCTCCTGATACCCGGCACAGCCTATTCGTGTTCCATGTTACGGGGTCCACGACGGCCTCTTGTCTTGCAATGGATGGGCTCACTCAATCATCATCGCGAATGCCATCTCAACGCGCGGGAATGGTGGACGACAAGCCACCCTTCCACGTCATGGAGAGGCTGTAGTCGGCGGTGAACCTGAATCTTTGATTAGGACTTCATGCGTTAGACAGCTCCTGGCTGTCCGAGTGGCTTTGCAGTTAGTCATGGCACGACTGTGATCACAAGGGTAGTGCCCGTAGAATGATAGCTGACGGTTCCAGGAGGGAATGATATCCTACTCCTTTACCGAAACAGCGGGAGCCAATTGGCCATGGTAGAGGCGCGCCGAAAGAAACACGGAAACGCAACGCAGCTTCGCCCTCAGCACACATTGCCTACGGCATTATTTAAACCCTTTCTTACCCTCCTCATTGCCACCTCCACATTCTCACGCTTTTCCCTGAGCGCGCAGTGTCTCTGAATCCAGCACCCATTTTTCAAGATCCTCCAACGCTACAGAAACTGCTTGCCACGGCGGAGCCACCCGTAATCACTCAGGTCGACGATCGGCGACGCGCCTTCACCCGCCAACGCTGTTTTGAATCGAACTTTGCCTGGTAGGACACAATGGCTAAGGCGAAAAGGAAGAGGGAAGAGCTGGCGACGAAGGGGACCAAGTCAACCGCGAAGAAGAAATCCAAGCAGACGCGCACGACGCAAGGCGTGGCTAAGCCAGCACAGCCGAAAGGAAAAACTGCCCTGAAGGCTGCTCGAAAGGTTGCGGACAACACCAAGCGCGCTGCAGGCAGACCATCCAAGGAGCTGACCGAAAAATCCGCCATGAATAGAATCGGTGTCCAAGGATTTGCTGCTATGAATGACAAGAGTCCTAGGAAGTCGCAGCGCATTGATGCTCCCCCAACACCATCAACTGACCCCAACCCAGCCGAAGTGATCGAAGTCCCACGCCCGAAGGCAAGGTTCCTCTCGAAGGACACGAGGGAGAACGTTGCGATCATATCCGCCGACTTTGGAAACTGGACGACCATAGTGGGCTGGGCCCTTGGCCTCCACAAACCAGAAACTTTCGACCTCTGGCAAGGAGCAACTGTGCAACGAACCAAGGAAATACGAACTCGTGGTGTGGCTAGATGGAGCGATGACGATGAGAAGTGGCACCTAGAATTCGGTCCAGAAACAAACGTGGTTTGTGAAGAGGAAGGCAGAGTAATCGTATTTGACAATATGAAACACTCTATGAACCCAGCTAGCATACATTTCCAACCGCGACTGGAAAAACAGAAGAAGATTGGAATTAAGAACATCTACAAGGAATACATCCAATATGTCTTCCTCACAGTATTCAACGCGGCAAAACTGGCCAACCCAAAGATCGACTACTTTCGCGTTTACACTGCACTCCCACCAGAATGGCCTGAAGACCCCTCTTTTGAGTTTCAAGAAACCATTGAAAATATTCAGGGCTGGAAGGGAAGGGTTTATGTGAACATCCCCAGTGAAACGTCAGCTGCAGTAACCGGCCGGTTGAAATCGTTGCCGGTGCAGCAGAGGAAGGACCTCGGCGTGTATCTTGAGGATCGCGAGCATGCTGGAGTATTGGACCTTGGAGATGCGACTGCAGTAAGTCACCTGACGCGTGTGTTATCTAGCCGCTGCTAACTCGAGCAGAATGTTGCGGTGGTTTACTCGGAGGATTACCAAGCTGTCGAAGGCGCTTCAGAACTATTGGGCTTTGGTGTCCTCAATGAGATCGTTGAAGGCATCCTAAAACCCTCGGAATGGCTGAAGACTACTTTCGGCGATGAGTCCAAAGCATTCCTACAGCAATGGATGCAGACGACGTTTTTGACGAAGTACAAGGCAATACTTGGTAGTGGTCGACAGAATAGTTTTGAGATCCTCAACAAGAAAGTGCCCAAGGACTTGGGGGACAAAATAGAAGAAGCAGTAGTTTGCCATTTCGACAAAGTGATTGCCTTTGCCCTCGACTTCTTCAATACTTGGACCAAGAAGAATGGAATAAAGCTTAAAGTTAGTCGCTGTCACTATTGATTTGCATTTGCTAACTTTTACAGTGGTTGGCTACATCTGGCGGCGGATCGGCATCAATACCCTTTCAGCACAGGCTTAACGGAAGGGCGGGGCCATACCGGCTGTTCCATAATCCTGAATATGCATGGCACGTATTCAAAACATCCTGTGCCTGGAGTGAGTGCTAACAAGAGATACAGTGGTGAGGATGTGATAGACGGCCTGATGCAGCAGCCGCGTCTGCACAGCACCATCAAAAACTTTCCATGCAACTATAGCTTTGGGCACGATCTTTCAAACGCGCCCGTGGGCAAAAGTAACAAACCACGACACGTTCTTATCTTCGCAGAAAAGGGCGAGGAGGTCCCGCAGTACATAAGCTCCATACCTTACTACATCCATGAGCCACCGGACGGGAAGTGGGAGATGAATGTCACAATTCTTAAGTCCATGATGGATCTCTCCAATATGGATGTCGACGAAGAGGTCGGTCACAAAGTGGTTAGCACCGAGGACTGGACTGAACTTCCTGCTCGCAACATTGAACTTCCCTTTAACACAGCGCTCGAGGATTTCGGGATACAGTGTTATGATGATGATGGCGAGCCTACCCATCTGGAAGCCTGCGTCCGATTGCTCTTGGAGCTCCGAGGAATCCAATTTGTTGTTCATGCCTTGGGCCGTTTGGATGGCAAAGACGATGGGAAGCTTCGCAACCTGCACTCTTTCAAGAGACATGGGTATCAGGTGCATGGTTTCGATGACAGTACGACGTATTTTCATCTGATCACATCTACCCCGACTAGGATTCTAGAAGGGAGTAAATCAAAACCAATCGGTATGTGGAAGCGGCACTTGCCGTTGGGACGAATGTATATTCTAACGTGAACCGCAGTGATCAACGGAGATGAAGATATGGACATGGACGATTCGGAAGACGAAAATTCGGAGATGGGCGACGATGAGGAATAGCTTCCAGGGGCTGATGAGATAGATGAAGCGGATAAATCATACCGTGCCCGAGCAGACCGTACCGGCGTCGCTCGCTCCACCCTCTTTTATCATGACCTCGGACGACCCTCAAGGGAACAGAAGGCCGAGAGTCAACAGTATCTCTCCCGGTGCCGCAACCTATTTCAGTAATTATTTTATGGACAGAAGTTAATTAATTAGTCTTCGTCGTAATGGAAGAGCAATGACTATGATTCGCCTCCTACCAGTTATCAAAAGCGGTTTTGATCCTTGACCTGACATCTCGGCATGGCGACTCCCACAGTCACGACAGCGCGACAGCAGGGACTCCGACTATGACAGTCTCACAATTGAATACATGCCAAACGGCGATCTGAGAGCATATCTCGAAAAGGACTATCCTTCAAATGCAATCCTTATCCGCCTACGGTACGCGCGTTGCAGACTGGACAAGTTTCTATCTCCGCACTATTCAGCCAGTCTGAGAGGCATATCTTATGGAATATATGGCCACAGTCTGCCTGAACGCTTCGGCGCGGCGCTCTTCGACTCTAGTAATTACATCTGCTTTCCGGGGCAGCGCGCTTCCGACCACGATTCTCCACGGTTCAAGATCGGTTGGCAAACGAGGCTAGCAGCTTTTTATAATCTCTGATCCTGAGCTCCTGTGCTTTAGCAAAAACGTCTATGACAGTCACACCATTTTCATGCGCAGACTGAGCTTCCTGAAGACATTCAGTCAATCTTGAGAAATTGAATATCAAACACCGTTCTCTCTCCCCGCGCTCTTCTTGGCTATCTCTCCATGCTGTTTCATCGAGAAGGTGATTCTCATACTGGTCTGCTTCCTCAACGAGGGTTGCAAAATTCTTTGGTGCAAAAGAGGGATGTACATGATTCGGTAGGGATGTCCACAAACGCAATGTTTCCAAGTCCGCCCAATCCCTAGGAGCATTGTAGGCTCCCATGAGTGTCTCGTCCAATTTCGCATCCGATAAAATATTTGGAGTTGCATCTGGACCAAAAAGGATGTTTTCACCATCAATCTGGGTACAATTGTATAATGATGCCGTGCTTCCCGGATGTTTTTTGGGGAATGTTGGATGATTCCAGACACTTCTAGTCTGGATGCGTGAGCATGTTCCCGCGACTTTCGCGAAAGCAGGACTGTCGTAGAAAGGGTAGAATATGTTGCCCCTTGTTCCTTCCTTGTTCATCGCTTCATCCCAATCTTGAGTTACCGTGAATTGGCCCTTTATAAGCGGGAAAAGAACATCGAAAAGCTCGTCTCCCAACATGTAGCGCTTTGCAAACACAAATGAAAGCGGGACCGCCATGCCACAATCTGCTGTGGTGATTTCCGCGAGTAATTCATTGAGACCTTGGCTGAAAGGACCTGCTCCTTCATAGGTCAACACCCACGCACAGGTGGATGTGATATCTCTCAATTCGCTTGACCAGCTGGAAGGGCATTGGCGCCTGATGTCGAGATCGAACATGGTTATAGAATGTTGAGGATATGTTGAGTTCCATGTCTTGGTGAATGAGGCTTGAGAGTGGATCCCTTTAATCGGGTTGGGGAAATATTTGGCTCTCTCAGAACCGCAGATATTGGCGAAAGTTAGCATCCCTTCTTTGAAAGCTTCTTTGCAAGCTTCTTTGCTCCTATTCTTGGGACGTTTCCTCAAGCGCTCGAAATAGGAGAGCAATGCACTCGAAGGTGGTTCCTTTCGCACCGCCTCGAGGAGCTCCGCCCTTCGTTCCTTCTTTTCCGCCGATAATTCCTCATACCTGGGAGAAGGCGCTCTCTCCATTAGCGTATGGTTGAAGACTTTCTGATGCCACTTCTTCGCTCAAATTACTCGTATGGGGGAGAGAGAGTTAAAGCAAGTGACGGCGAAACGTGCAAAACGGAGGCAGCGTAAGTTATCAGAGATCTCTGGCGTCTGCTGTCGAGAACGGAAGCCAATGGCAAAGAGAAGGTGATAAGACTTCTGTCTGCTAGCTTCGCGGCGGAGTGGCTGCAGGAAGGTGCTAGATGGAGGTGCGTCACTGGAGACGCTCTGCATCAGCTGTGGTGGCCGGGTCGTTCGTGCTATCAGAAAAGGTCTTGAGATTCTGCTGTGAGTTTTAATGAGTAGTTCTTCGCAGTGGTAGACATTACATTCAAAGGGTCAAATAGTATCAGATATCTGACAAGCAGTGTCCAAAGACGTTGGCGCTAGTCGAGCGCTCTCTTTGTCACTGATCAAAAGCCGGTTGCAAACGGGCGGTTCAACCCAGCTTTCATTTTTCAGCACAAAGGGAGAGTTGCGGCCTCCTCAGCCACGGAACTCTCCAGCCACAGACAAACAGCCACATGAGTAACAGTCACGTGAAATGACATAAGTTGTTCCGGCACGCAGGGTAGTTTTGCGGCCTCCGCAACAGCCACGGATCTGTGGTGGCTAAGCTTTCCCTGCGAACGGTAACATTATGTAAGATAAATATCATGTGAGTCGTCTCGCCATAACCAGGGATCCTTGATCGCATGATTGGAGGGTACCAATCGATGGACGGCATAGCATGACGCAGCGCGCTACCTGTCGCCACCACGCTGAAAATAATTGTTTAGTGGGGGGAAAAGCCTCGGAAATTCAGATCAAACTGTTCTTTGTATATGGGAGTCGAAAAGAGCTCGATGGTGGTGCTTTGGGTCGAGGCGGTCTTGCTACACTATGAAATGATGCTCTCCGCGAATCAAGGGGTGGCGACAATGAGAATGTAATTTTCGGAGGACTGGGTGTCAGGATGTTCGGGATTGGCCATAGGGCGCGACGGTACGGAATTACGCAAAACATCAAGACGCAATCAGAATTTCTATTGCCTGAATGTCAAAGTACCTATGCTTTGATCCGCCACGGTTGGTGATCCGCCACAGCTGGAAAGACATTAGCTAGATAGAATGACGACGATAAGAAGTGGCACTTGGAATTCGGCGCGAAAACAAACGTAAGTTAGTTTGCGAAGAGGAAGGCAGAGTAATTAATCGTATTTGGCAATATGAAACACTCTATGAACAACAGCTAGCATACATTTTCAACCGCGACTGGAAAAACAGATTGAAATTGAGAACATCTATAAAGAATAAATTCAATATGTCTTCCTCATAGTATTCAACACAGCAAAACTAGCCAACCCAAAGATCGACTACTTTCGCGTTTACACTGCACTCCCACCAAAATGGCCTGAAGACGCCTCTTCTGAGTTTCAAGAGCTATACCTGTTCCCATATGAATACCATCACTTCTTCGGCTTCCACTTCTCTACAGCTTCTCTCCACGCCGGGGGGATCTTACCCTAAACACCATTTCGCCTCATTCAACTCCACAGGTGCTGCTAATGTCCACGAATGGTACTGTCTGATATCGTCTCTCATCTTTCCTCATTTCATCAAGGCATATGCACATAGCTACAATAATAGCCATATCAGTACCCGGTTGAATTTTCACCTTATATGTTTTCTTGCCAAACCCAATTTGGCCAGTATTCAAGAATTGACGATGTATGCTTGCGACAAGCTTACCAGTGGCTGCGTCTTTAATTTCTGCCTTTAGATCAAGGATGCCGCTCTTCATTCTTAGTTGCATAGATGTTCCATCGTCGCGTTTAAGAGTCCCAACTGCTTTGAGCGAGCCAACTAACCTCCACAATTAGTACATGGAATAGGTAAAAACAGAGCGGTAAGAGACTTACACATGCTGAACTGACGCTTGACTTTAAAGAATCTTTTACGTTGAGTATCTTCACAGAAGAACACAGTATGGAGAGTCAGTAGCTTTTTACGAATGTCGAAGAGCTGATTTCCTTTGGCATCACGAACATGCTTACGCCCAACGCGGCCGTCAACCCAAAAGACAACGTCGCCGCTTGTATTCTTAATGCTGAATGGATCACTGAACAGAGAAAGGATCTTCTCTCTAATGACCAACTGCTGAGGCTGGCGAGCTGCGAATTTTGATTGTTCATACATTGTGACTTTAACTTATAATAAGATTGATCCTTCGTGCTTACGATGACTTGAGATCACCAAACTATAAAGCAAAATGTTTTTAAAGCTAGGGAAATGCTTTACATCAGCTTAGGTCCGCCTTTCGGCCCCCATTCTTAGTAACTGTCTCAGGCCTTAAACTGGGTCTGATTTTGGACCTCCCGGGGACGCCCTAATCTCTGCTGCCACTGAGATACAGTAATTACAGTGTTTTACATGTCATACAGTAACGTCCCTCCCGGTGTGGCAAGAACATATTGGAGATTGGGAGGAAGAAGTGATGATCTATTAACTATCTGGCAGACTGCAGGTCTCTATACAAGAGGTTTGACTCATTGAGTATCGTAGCCTACGAGGCAGAGGTAGAAGTGATGGGTAAGTTACTTCGACCTCAAGCAATTCAAACTCTAACTTATGCACAAATCAAATATTTTTTCATATTGCTAACCTAGTGCGACACTCGAGCATAAGAACATCACAAGATTGTTATTATTATACTCGCAAGACCTTATCGCCCAGTTGTCATCTGGGAGATTGAATGCCTGGTGGCATTGAACATCTTGGGAATTACAAACGCTAGACGGGCAACCTTCTTGATCTACCTTCAGAAACATGCCCCCGTTTAGGAAAGGGCAATCTCCATGTGATGTTTGGCTAGTTGGACCGCAATTAACGTTTGAGAGATCGTACCAAAGAGTTTGTCCACTGAAAGAGTACTCAAGTTGTGTAATTGGACCGCTCGTATTGTTACTACGAGAGAGTTTGATCGAAACGCCATTGCCGTCGCCTGGGTATTGATAGGGTTCCCAATACCATGAGTCTGGCGAAATGCCATCAGATATGTGGACAACTCCCGCGGGAGTGGTAGTGAAACTGTAGATGTTAGCGCCACAATTATTATAAAATGCCACGCCACCCGTGCCCCGTTGTGAGAGCGCGAAGCTAGACTTTGAGCAAGCGAGGGCTAGAAGGCAAAGCATCAGCATGGCCATTTTGACTTTCAGGACCAAAATGCTTAGAGATATTCGGCCAAAGGCAATGAGTAGCGGATCCTCCAAACTTATATTTGTGCATATACGGTTTGGATCTTAATATCCCGGAACTGGACCCTACGGCATGTATCCTAGACGTCTTCTGCCTTTTCAGCGTCGAGATCTGAGTTCCTTCCAGTGCAAAGACATCTTCTAAAGCTAGTCTAGTACAAGCGCGAGACCATTCCTTGAGGGTACCATTTCCGGGCCCACCAAAAAAAAAGGTAAGATGGTCGCCTTCAAACTTACACTGCCTTGGTCTCCGGTCCAATCACCTTGCACCATCAAACCCTATACAACAGTTGATTGGTTGAATGGCAACTCGGCTCCTGTCGTTCCGATTAAGACTCTAATCAAATGGGATTTGAAAGCAACGTGTATATTGACTTTGAAGCCACTCCAAGAATTAATTCTATTTATTCAGGATGCTTCCATGTTTCGATACTCATTCTATGAGGGTTCGAAATGAAGGTCATCACGCGCAAGAAGTCGGGCGAGGTTGTTAAGCCGGCACTTCGCTGTTCCTCTCATACATCTAGTACGACTGCTACTCCCACAAAAACTGTCCGTTTTAACGAGGATCTCGAGCAAGTTCGGCATTTCTTCCAGGCTGATCGCATTATTTCGATCGGAGTAGATTCATCCGCAATTAATGGAAAAGTCGATGAGCACGAAGATGCATTAACACAGCCATTTCCATTGAACGGCTCACGCAGCCAGTCCGCGCAGTGGGAGGCTACCGTAATCAACTTCTCTAGGACCTCTAATGGAGACCGGCAATTTGTTCAATTTGACAGTATTTACCTTTCAATAGACAATCGAAACTTAATCGGAGCTGTCAATGTAGCCAATATCGCTTTCGAGAAACAAGTCGCCGCTAGATTCACACTTGATGGCTGGCAGACTATATCAGAAGTCACCGCCGAATACAAGTCGACTGGGCCCGTGGACACAAATGATCAATTTCGGTTTACTATTACATTACCAGCACAAGCTGACCTCCGTACCGAGCCTATACAACTCTGCGTTCGATATCGAGTCAATGGGCAGGAGTTTTGGGACAACAATTCTGGAAAGAACTACCTTGTCAATTTCAATCGAAAGTTGTCACTACTAAAATTTGTCGCGTCTGAAGACTGCGACGCGCCCAGAATTCATCTAAATGGTCTATTCTCAGATCGATACAGCTTTGCAACATCCTTGCGAGCAACTAGTGCGCCGCTCGCGACTCGCGAACGAACCCGATGCGTATCAGAACCGACAGCAGTTACAAACACCTTCCACGCTTCATCTACACCACGGAATCAGAACGGGTCGAAGTTGGATCCATCCTCTCCAGCCTACCATGACATGATACGGAAACTGTGTTATTTCAGACCAGAGTGTGCAATTGACGCATTTGACGGCACCAAGCTGTCCCAAACGCAGTCTTTCCACAGTCCAGATTTCTATTCAGATCAGAGCTACTACCAAGTGCCTCACATAATTGATTGCTTTTAATACTTGCTCACGTCTTGTGCTCCTCTCGTTTCATTGATCGCAAGCCGTGTCAGATTCCTAACTCGATACATTCGCTGCGACCTTACTGGGGCTGTCGTCGCCCAAAGGCTACTGGAGTATGTTTTCGAGGAAAGGAGCCCGAAAACGGGTCCTTCCAGCCACACACTTCTCACCCGATCCCAAATATCGGCCCCCTTCGTGTCTTATTTTTATAATGTCCAGCGCATGAACAATGGCACTGTCAAAGTTCGCTCGGAACAATGGCAAAAATCACTTGCACAGCTCTTCAACAAGACGCTGACCGCAGCCATTCAGCTAATGAGGGAGATACTCCTTGCATACCTCGTCTTTCGAATCGAGAATGCCATAAATTGCTATGGGACAGCATTTTCAATGACTATACTTGGCTTGACCATATCGTGCAAGTCATTGACGCGAACCCAACTCTAATTAGTTGTTGTAGCCCTGGGCCAGCTTACATGGCCCTTATCTCTGGCGACATATCAGGAGATGTGACTTACACGCAGGACTTATTCTTCAGCTCACTAAAGCAATATACATATGTAGGCACGGCGGAGATCATGTTTGATAGCGGCATTACTTTGAACATTGCCGACATTTTATACTGTCCAGAATTGATACCTGTGGATGTACAGAAGTTGCTTTGCAACGGAGGTGAACTTTGTTCCACCTACTCTCCCTGGAGAGATGCCGATTGTGGACTAAGAGTTCTCAAACAATCTTCTCTTGTGTTGACGAAATCTCGGATCCCGGGGGATGATACATGCTTTTGGATCTTAAAGCTGGAATATGAAGCCAAATCTTCCCATTCTGAAGTATTGCTCGAAGATTCGATGAAGGATAGAAGTCTACTCCCTAGTGCTTTATGTAACGGGCAGATTTAATCGATTTTTGATGGGGACCTCACTGCTCGTAAAAACCATAGCTTTAGGTGAGACCACCGATAACAGTTGAACTTATTGAGTTATGCCGTCGAAGCCGAAGGTGTGGATAATGCTAGCACCTCACCCTGCTGTATTGCTCTTTAGCCCTTCTCGCCATCGACAAAACATCTAATTAACGTCTCTCTGTTGGACCTGAGAATACCAAGGCGCCTCCAGTGGTGACTCGCTTATGTAATTACTTTGCACCTTCATTTCTATGTTAGCGCTTCGAACATTATCCTAGTCTGTTCCATGCGGCCACGCTAACCCAAAGCGAATGATTCGGGCGCTCTACGTTTCGCTTTTGATTGTGGAAGCTATGAGTTGGAGGGTATGTTCATCCGTTATGTTGGGCGTGTTCGTCAAAATATATTGAAACTACGTATGAAGTACCTAAAAGTCTTCACCCTCCACTTTCATTCGTTCCTTTCGTTTCGCAACTATCAAGAATTCTGTTGCATCGCTCCAAGTGAGTAATACATTTCCACAACGAAAGCCGTAGTAAATCAGAACTATTGCCGCCTCTACACCAAAAAAAATCAACCATCGACCAAAAGATCACCTGCGAGGTATTTCTATGCTTCTCAACTTTGAGGAGTTCGCTATTAACTTGGCTTCCAGGATGTGCTGGCAGGAAGATCCCGCTCCAGTTACATGGACACTCTCCAGCTTCTCCTTCGTTCCAGCCATAGTCAATGTTTGTCCATTTTAGCTGTTATCCGTACGGCGATGGCGAGTATCTTTACCCCCTTGGCGACGCCTTAGTCTAAGACGGCGCACTCCGGCAACTGAGAAGTGACGAAGATAGCAGCGCAGAATGGCGCTTAGCCTAATGTAGTATAAGTAGCGTGAGACTCAACCGGGCGGAAGAATTCAACAACAACACCTTAAAACAACTGTTCATTTGCAAACCATATTCCTCCAGTCTTCCTCGACCACGGTCCACCATGCCTGCTCACCTCATTATCCCGTCCTGCGAGCAAAATCCTGTGGGCCGTAATCACCCTCCATCCTTAGATAGAGCCCTTCGGATCCAAGTGCTTGGCTCTAACGAGATCATCAATAAACTCTTTGACGATGGCACCAAAATGCCACCCCATGCCGTATCTCCCGTCGATTTCGAAGATTCTGGCCTGCAGCTTGCAAAATTAACGTTCAAGCTTCTCTACGGCCGCGATATTGATCCAAGAAATCCACTCGACTTTGTTCCGCGATACCAGTACAATACTTTCCATGGTAAATACGGCGAATGTCCGCCATCGGACCACATGTATATTAATAAGTAACTCCCTGCAAAGTAATGATTTCCGCTGACGTGTAGTGTTGGACAGTGTTGATGGATATGGCATTACTTTCGATCACCTAGTGAATCCTACCGACGATAACCCGGAGACCCTCATGATGAACATCTGCGACCCTACGGATCCCCAGGTAGCAATATATGTCAAAGTGGATCTTGGTCAATATATCAGTGAGGAGTCTGTTGTGTTACTCGTTCCTCGATGCTGTCAGTTGAGGCGAGGAACAACTGATCGTCGGGGAATCAATAAGCAAGTAGAGGAAGCCCAAAAGCACCTATTGCAGAATTCGGAGGGAGTAAGAGCTTGACTTTTCTGATATGAATTCCTGGCGGTAAAAGAAAAGGTGCATCGTCTTCGTTAAGGAAAGGCCATGCCATTATTGCTGATTCTCCTCTTCGATAGTGGCGCTTTGCCTTCGTGGGCGACGACCTTTCCGACATCCGATGGCGCCAGTGTGACCATCAGGCTACCTTCCGGTGAAACTGTCAAATTGACCTAGCCCTGCATGCAACATTTAGTTATGGCATATGCATCGAGGGTGTGCCGTGTCCGGTCTATGCATGCGCCTGAGCGGGGCTTGCGGGCTCACCCGCTTAAGAATGGTATTTTGCAAGCATCCTTGTCGAGAACTGCATATATTTTCTGTCCTGAATCACATAAAACTGTGTCTATCTGCCATAAGAACTGCACTGCATCAAGCCCGAAACTACCAAAGCTACTGCTCTGCTGTACTGGCTTTCCTCTTCGCATCATTATTTTGCACTAAAGTCAGTTGGGCCAAATTCATAGAGAGAACGCGTTTCTCGTGTGTTGTGCATTCAACGTAAGTCTCCCAGGCTACAAGTCAGTGATGCTAATTGGCGACTCAGATGTGCGTTATTACTACTCCAGTATTCCCTTGTAGCCACACCGGCAACCCAACAAGAGATACAACAGGATGCCCAAACCCGGACACTTGTTTACCAATATATCGAAACGAAGATCGTGATGGTTGGTGTGGCCGTACTGAGTGTCTTACTCCGCCTTCTTCTGGGCAGTGTCGGCCGCCTTTAAGGCTTGGGCCTGCTTCGCAACAATCAGCGTTCACTAGCACAGCTTCCCATTTACACGGCTACGTCAACACTTGGGCTTTACGGAGTGGAAGAAGCGTGAGAAGGAATATGATGACGCCTTGGAGAAGAGAGTTCACTGCCACGCTTAGTATTTTCTAAGCATTCTAAGATTTACTAGATGAAATATCTTAACGCCGCTACTATCGTTCTTCTCTTACCCCACAATAATACTAGAGTATAGATGCATGCCTCAGGTATTTAAGTCACGTGTTATGAATGCGCCTGTTGTCGTCTGTTGTTCCTGATGAAATTCACGACAGTTTGCCGGTATGGTCAGATGCAGCTTCACACTTCGGGATACCAAATAATTTTCTAACACGACACGCTGTCGAGGCCAGCATGAGTTGTAGTCACGCGCACAGTTTAAATGCCCATGTAGCGATATTACAGAGGCCGCACACCCTCATGCGCTATGCCTGCTGGACCGCAGGTATGCAGAAACGTTTGGCCAGGGAAGCAGCATTGCCGTAATTGATACGGAGTCCAGCTAAATTTGTCGTTGGGCACCGTGTCAACCCGACAGCTACAGTATGTCGTCTTAACAAATCACGTGTCATCAGCCCCACTCTTTTTCTAAGTATTTGACGTTGAACTTGTCCCAGCCTCAAGACTCTGCCATTTCTTATGTCGTTTGCTGTACATTATCGTATCTTACTCTTCGCAACTGACGCCTCTCGTAAAACTACAGACGTGCCAATCTCAGCTAGCTCCAAATCACAAGTCCAGCTACGAAGTGCTACTCGGGCAAGCCTAACTCCTACTTCGAAAGCGCCAAGAACGAGAAAGCCTACCACGTACCCTCTACTGACGAGACATATCTACTTTCCATTCTCTGAAAGAGTCCAGCCATCTCCGCTCGGCGCGAAAGCGCAGCCTCTCGGTCGACTAATCTCGCCTATTTCCAGTGAGGAATAGAACATGGAAGTGACAAAAGAAGACTTGGTATAGCCGGCAGTACCGAATCACTCTATGCATGATCTGACGGAAGACAGGAAGTCCTATGGCAAACTTCAACCGAGGCCCAATTCACAGAGGCTGACAGAAGAGCGGTCCACAGCTATCAGCCGGAGGCGATAGAATCGACGTTTGCGGCCAAGTCCTGCGAGGAGATACTGTTCCAAAATGAAAGTGGCATCACTCTGTTTAAAACATCGGGAAGTGGACAGATGAAACGACCAGCACATATAGGAGTTAAGGCGAAGGGAGGATCAACGAAATTATTATGATGCATATAGCGAATTCACAAACTCGAGACATCTCGACCAGTTGACAATCAAACTAATAGCAATGACTAGCCCTGGGTAAACATCCGCCATTAGACACTTCGTTTCGATTTCTCCAGTATCCTGACTTGAGATGACACTTTGGTTAACAGCTTCGAAAACATCAGCTCCAAATGCTGAGGCAATCTGATTCTTTATTGCACAGTTTACTCTAAATGGCTCTGGCAAGAGTTAGCGACACGTTTTGCTCTTCCTAGTCACATACCTATATCAGTCTCCTGCGCTGGCCGGCCAAAGAGCGTTTCAAGAAGAGATCGGTCGTACGGAACCATCACTCTTATTATTCCGTCTCCAATCCCTTCCGCAGGGAGAAATGTCGCCATCATACCATGAGTAGCTCTTGATACCAGACCGGTAAATATGTCATTCTTCTTTCCATCGGGAACTCCAAGAAAGGACCAGCAATGAAGCCCGGCCAATGTGTATTGAGGACCAATAGGTATATGCCCCTCAGTTAGGAGCTTATTTCGTGAGGTGGAAAAGTCTGTTTTCGTTAATGGGACATGTAGTTCGCGCATAAAACGTTTTCCTTACCATATTTGAACGTCTGATCCGCCGATGACAACTGCACAGCCTGGTCGATGTCATTGTTCCCTACAATAACTGCGTAGAGCTGCTGCGCAGCAACTGTAGCTTGCCCGATGAAAGTCTCAAAAAGCTCCGGCTTCAGTGTATCCAGTGTCTTTTGAGTGAGGCATAGTCCACAGACGATTAGAGTTGCACAATCCAAACAACGGAGTGTTTGTATTTTCTTATCTTCCTGCTTTTCAGAAGTGAACACGAGCTTGAGCATGCGCTGCAATCGAACTGTCCTGAATGATGAATTTCTTAAAGGCAATAAAAGCCTTGCTGCCTCAACTTTCAGGATATGGCGCTTCAAAGAGTTCACCACTAGATCGAGATCAGCTGACGACAAGTCCTGGTGGCTGCAACCGTCCAAAGATGTGAGTACCTGGACGTACCCATCCATGGATAATCGGGGCAGGAGGACGATGAAGGAGGGAAGAAATGTGACCGGCTTGGGTAGAAAGGTGAAAATGGGACGAGAAGTAAGAAAACTTTGACCAGAGCAGGGGGCGGGGAATGACGCATGGTAAAAAGCTGCCAAAACGCGACTAAGCAGGGGTATGAGGACGGAATGGACGAGAAATTAAGGGAATCTGACCAGAGGAAGAGAAAGGGGCGCATATGGACAGTAAGCGAGGAAATATTGCCCGAGACAGGGATAAACGGGAAGAATGGACGAAAATTGGGGAGAATTTGACAGAACTGGGGGTTGGGGTGCATTTCAGCTAAGTGTTCCGCAGCTTCTGCCCGTCGGCGCTTAATCCGTCATCCTTCCAATTTTGCAGCTTCTCAGCCAGATCTACGCTACAATCTTATTGGCCAACTGACGAACGTACCATTTCTGTATGCCAAAGACTTACACAGTCTGATGAGCCTCGAACTAGACGAACAACGCGGCGGCGACAGCTGATGCTCAAATCGACAGAGATTTTTCCGTTTCCTTTAATCCTCTAGACCTTAATCTTGCTTTTCATGGACGATCCTGAGCCACCCGATTGATTGACCTGTGTAAGGATACGTCCGTGCCGCAATGCAGAGTAAATGTCGGACATAGCATTGGCGCTCAACTCTTTCAGAGATGGAGGAAGGTGAGTATGAAAGCTCTGCATGGCCCTCGCTAAGATGCGTTGACAGCTCATGAGCGACGAGATTCATCGACCAATCGTACAGCGCAATACAAGAATGATATTCGGGAGTACTGATCTCTGCATTATCGAAACGGGGCAATGCAAAGTGCACCTCCCCGAAGGTATGTGACATTAGCGCGCAGCTCTTGCCTAGCACTAATAAGGTCGAAGAAAGGCCATGTAAGGCCCGCTGAATGCATCTCCAACTCAATGAGGCAGCATCGATTTGACGGCACGGCCGTATTGACAACCCGGGTACAATCCGCACACTACACGAATCATGCAGCTAATGACCATCCGAATCTTCCTGAAAAGGAGTTTAATTGAGAGAGGAAGGACTAGAGTGCGTACGCGAAGTATGCGGCAAAGCCTGCTCTCGAAGGGTATATAAGAATGACTGCACCTTTGCTCCATACAGACTACCCAGCAGAGCTGCTCACACTCCCATTTACTTCTAGCCACCAGCCTATCATACAATCGATACTCTTCTTCCTGCGGTACGCATCGTAGCTGGAGAGAGTATTTCCAACGCCGTACTAGGTACACTACCACCTTAACGACTTCCATTCTGAACATATCTTCACCATCAGTATGTACAACATAATTGCCCTTTATGCTATACTCACATTCCGCATAGGATCTGTTTAAGTGATCTCACCCGAGAGCCCAACCTCAGCTCGTCTATTGCATCATGCCAGGAGAGGACAAATCTGGCGGTAGCGGCGACAAATCTAGCGGCGGCGACAAGAAACCAAACGGAGATAAAGGAGTCAGTCATCACAGCGGCGCAGACTATACTTCCAATAACGTCGATGCTTTATAGGGCAGTGAAAGCAATCCTCCAAAGGACGTCCTCGGCGATCCGACTCCTGATGATGAAAACCTTCGTAAAAAAATCTCTGACAAATAACTCTATACGCCGTGTTCACCGGGTACATAGCAACCAATACAAATACTTCGTACTGCTGCTGTGAACCATTGACTGTCGTTGTCCAATAGCAGCGGGCTGAAAATCGCCACGCTGCACCGCCACGTGCTTTTCCGCATTTGCCGTGCATCTCCAACTCACCGTGTCGTTCGCATCAGGTAGCCTTTAGGCTATTATAATTAAACCAATACTTCCCCAATTCCTTCTGTAGTCACCAAAATTCCTCACGACAGTAAACGCTGTCGCAACGCGATTCTGTAATGGTCTTATATGTCATCTTGCCTCCAACCGAAGAGTCAAAGCAGCTCGCGCGTGCTGCGGCTTTAGAACTTGAAGGTAAAGAGCCGCAGTCATTCGACAGAGATGGAACTACATTTGATGTGTGGGGGCTGGGAGAGAATGGTCGGAAACTGGTTAATACCATCCAATCAAAGTCTCGAGTATGTGTCTGAAGTCTGCTATGAACTCATTGCTAATTGTGTTCAAGGCAGCGGAGGTTAAAAATGCCCTGAAGGAAGCAGGAGTGAGAATCCCTTCGAAATCTAATAGTAATACTGGTGCAAGAGTAGTTTCATATAAAGATGGCCACGCTTGGAACGGAGAGAACATACTCAGCCTGCTGTTGCCCATCGACGAGGACTGCAAGCTTCAGATAGAGCCGCGCATCACAGAAGATGAGAACGCCGAACCCCCGAAAACACGAAAGCACGAAAAACATGAGGTTACAGCACCGCTTGGATCACTCATTTTGATTTTTGAGAAGGTTTCCTTTGATCCGCAACCAAATGATCGATACATCATGATAAGATTTGGCACATCCAAACTCCCGGTACCGGCAGAGGAAGCTTAAGCAATATGAAGCTGCGTCAAGCGTCCGGTGACTCTGACATAATCGCATTGAAGTCGAATATTTGATCCAAGTCGAACGTTAAACTGCCTTCACCGTATTCGGAAGTATCAAGCAGCGGTCTATCGTCTGGATTGCCATGGCTCTCATTGAGAGTCCTGGGCTCGCCCGCGGCAGCTTCAGCAAACAAGCTGCGCTGGTCGGTGTGGTCGGCTGAGCTGTTGCGAGCCGGTGACAAACATTGTATCCTCTCCCTAAGAGCCTCAGTCATCTTGTCAAATTTATCTTGAGGAAGGTCCGTCTTCAAAGCTTCATTGATCGAATCTAGGCTAGCCACGAGTTAGCTACACTCCTACAATTAGGAGCAATTCAACCTTACCTATATCCCGGGCCGAGTATGATCTTCGCCAAAAATGGTAGAGAAAACTGGATATCAGCTTGCAACTCTCCATCAGGCGGTTTGCAGATTGTAACGTCATCTATGAATCCCTTTGCGCCTGGGATTTGTGCGTATTTTCTATAGGAGTGAATTGATGGTCCGCCTACTCAATTATTAGTAATTAATTCCGAATGAATGTTATTGAAGGCCATACAAAGAACGAATATCTCGTATGATCGATGCTCCATGCCTCTCTTCTCGAGTTCACCCATACGCCTGAGCACCCACAAAACCGCCGATCGAAGTTGCGACAAATAGTCCGCTCCTGCTTCACACTTCTTTCCTTGTAATTCCGTCAGAAATTGTCTCAGTTGGTCGTTCACAGCGTCCTTGTCGGCTCCAGCGTGAAGCGAAATGACACAGAGGCAGACGAACAGAAGCGAACTGTAGTAAGACAGCTGGATCGCCCAAGTCTTGTGTATTTCTAACCCGACCACAAATCGGCCGTAATCTTCGAGAACACCAAGAATATCGGCTTTGCTGTTAAGCGTATTGCCGACATCCAAAGAGCCAAGTTGCGGAGAATAACGAGTAAGAAGGTGGAACGCCGAGAGAATATCTTCCGTCTTGTGAAGGCGAACCTGCTTCCTCCTGGCAGCCCATCCTCCTTCATCCTTCGGTATGAGAGATGTAAATTCGTTGAGCAAAGGTTTCCATTCCACACGGCCTTTGGCATTTTGATCTTTGGTGTTTCGAATTTCTGGGGCTTCGATCTGGAAAACAAGGAGAGTTGAATGTGGCTCTGTTGACTGGGTTGGCAGTCCATTTCGATGTCGGAGGGCACGTACTTCCTCTTCTAATGACCTGACGAGGCTCTCCAAGTATTCCACATATTGTTTGGTTTTACCTTTAAAATTCCTGACTCGTGGCTTTGATACTTTGGCCATATAATGGAGATGGTGGAGAAAGACGATGTTGAGAATGACCAGAATTGCACCTGACTAAATCGGGGGTTTACCCTCGAGGGTATATCCAACTACGGCATAGCGTCAAAGGCGACCACTTCCATCGTCACACCGTAATTACCGTACGCTCGGCAAAGGGTTATCGCTTAACGATTAGCCACCCTGCTTCCACAAACCTCACGCAGTTCTGGTGGTCCTTTCTTTTGAAGATGGACTACCGATCCATTGGATGTCTCACACCGGCTTCGCTTGCTAATGTAGATCCCCCTCAAAGCCACAGTTGGACATAGGAGGATGCGGGCAGCGTGTGCATATATGCCAGCGTCCTTCATTCCCGTCTTTACGCCCTGCATTGCTGTTTGGCCTGTCCAAGTTCATTTTCTTTGTTTGCCTTCTCCCACCACCTTTGGCTTCTACTTTGCAGGAATGGTCATCCCGGTCCCGGTTTCTGTACCTCCTCCCACTACCCAGTCGGAAGTCTTAGGAATCGGCCGAATCAAGCGAGTCGGAAATGTCGTATCCGTCACGGCCGTGATGCAAAATTACCTCCGAAGGACAGCTGACGGCTCAACCTTCACGTCCAGTCTCCACGAATTCGAGTGGCAAAAATTTCAACTTCTAAACGGCGCGGACGCAGCATTACAGTCTCTGCCGGCGAATATTCGCGATCGCATTAAAACCACTCTTGAATCGAAGGCTACAGCAGAAGAAGTCGAATTGGGACGCGAGGAAATATTGTTCGGCGGTGTGGAGGAATCGGCCTTAGGTACTGCGGCTTTTTTTTCAGCATTTTCGTCGTCTTCGGCTTTTGGTGACACTGTGCGGTTGGAAATCCCCATGCAGGGCACCAACAATATCTGGGGGACCCAGTGTCAAAGAATTTTCACCTTGGTATTTCTTCTCTTCTTAATCTGCGTGGCATTATTGAAACAGGGAGGAAGCAGGCTGTTCTAAAGAGCAATGCGTTTTGGGGATTTTCCCAGAGCGCCATTGCATATACTCTATACGTTGCCCGCCGCAGGCTGAAATATCTTTTTACTCCCTGTCCTAGTTGCCTTCCTTTGGTCTGTCTCTTCGCCTTAGATAGTCCGCACTTCTTTCCTTGATGGAGAATCCTTCCTCCCCGCCGATTGATATACGGCCATACTCTATGTCCGGAACACGCTGGTGTGTTCGCTTAACGATCTTCACTGAAGGATCTCCGGCAACCTCTTCCGATCACACTTGCAGGCCATCGGGAACCTGGGCAAGTCAACTTCTGTGCGGCCGGATTCCTTGAATGAGAACCGACGCCTCGTAAGATGCATATGTAAGGTTGCCTTCGCTGCCACTTTGCCTTCCTTCACTGGTCCTTCAATCATGCATGGAAATACACCACCGGGAACAAAGAAGGCGACTTTCCAAATCGGTGGTTCATCAGGCGAAGGCGACGGCAGCTCGTTTGAGGCCGGTTTCGATGCCGCCTCATTGCCCAAGGGCCTGAAGCAAGACAGGGGAGTCATTTCGTCCTTCCACACTCAAACGATCCAGGACAAGAGCTACGAAAGCGAAGACGGAGAACAACCCGAGAGCGCCATAAAAGATGAAGATGAAGACGGCGAGGAATGGGAGGACGAAGCGGAAGCTAGCGACGCACCACTTGTTGACGACAGGGATATGTTCCAGCGGGTCGACTCAAGACCAAATCTCACTTCTCGCCGATCTCTCCTCACAAGCATGATACATGAGAAAGACCGTGCCGCCGCATTGGGAAATGCAGCTTCGAGATCTACACCCACAATACGACGCTCTCGCACTCCAAACGGTCCTAATGGCACGTCACCTAGTGAGGTAGAAGTTCCAGAGGCCTTCCGCTCTCAAATGCAAACGTCGCGCGCAAAACCCATCGTCATGACGCACTCTCTCGCACTCTCACCTCGCACCACACGCCGCAACATGCTTTTCAGCGAGTTGACGGAATCTGTTCGGATGAATTTACTGTGGGAACGACAAGCCAGGAAACCGCGAGGCACAAAATCAGCCGTCACTCGCCGACACACTTCGAACGACGTCAAAAACCTCAAAGAGTTCCCGGGTGACACGCAGCCCGCACCCTATCTCAACCCTCTCAAGGAAGTAAATTCCAGTTTGTGGAATGATATAGGACTGCATGAATACCACCAGAAGGGATGGTAATCGTGGAGTATGAACCAACAGGACTTGCAAATGGCGGTCATCGGCCAACGCCTTCCTGTAAAGTTTCGACACTGTTTCCACCACCACCATACACACTGAGTAAGATTCCATTTAGCGTGTGGATGGGAAGTCACGAACTGGCCCACTAAGAAGTGGGTATGGAGGTAGAGGTGGGGGATGTGGGAAGAGGTGGGAGTAGTGACGGTGGTGTCACGTAGACTTCCGCGGCACTCGACATTGCCATTGATGAACGACCAAAAGTGGGTCTTTCAGATGGCGGCTTTTTTGCATACATTGTCTATCGTACGCCCCAACAAATGTGACACCGAACCAACGCGGCACTTAGTGCATAAATAAGGCCTCTCGTCCAGCAGGCGTAGAAACCACTCTTTAAACAGCGTTCAATCTATATCGCTAGTTGAGGCATAGTATTCTTACGCAGTTTGATTGCAATCTATCCGGACTCAAGGTAGTCATCGATCATACCTCGTCCCACCAGTACCATCGAGTTGATCTACTGAAGGAGCTAGGCTTTCAAGACATGACGGTAGGAACATAGGCGGGTTTCAGATATTCTACTTCCAGCTGATTATTCCTAAAGGTGCCAGCTAAGAAGTGTCCCAAATGCGAGAAAGAGGGCTGCATTATTTGGCAGCACCCTGGGAAATGCTGCCCAGCGTGCGGAACGTATATTGAATAGGTGAGTGGATAGTCCAGGAAAGCTTTCCAGGTAACGGAATGCAGCTAACTGATTCCAGCAAACATGTCTCGAGCATATAGAGATGACCAAATCACTGGCTGACTTCAACGTCTCCGACTACTGGCAATTGATACCAGGTTCAGCAGACTCCGGCCAATTCTCGTTTCTCCCTGACATGGCTACGCCATGTCAGGCCTTTGTGCTTAGCACGGCTAGGATGCAGGAACGTAGTTTGAATGTAACAGGGCTTTACCCACTTTCCACTAGTCCCACAAGATCCCCAACTGCTTACTGGCGAGGCGTTGTGGAGTGCTTCCCCGGTGAGCCACTCAGCCAATGTATCCTGGGTTCAATACCGAGAGTCCCATTTCCGTACTCAGTGGCGTGTGCCGTGCAGTTAAAGTGGAGTACTCCCACGATCGGCGACCAAAGTTGTATCACCTGTCCCGAGTTCATCAGCTTTTAAAAACGAGCTTGGTGTGTACGCGAGTGATTTAGTGTGAATTCAGGTATGCCACCACCGAATAGAAATTGTTTAAGTATGCTACATACGCTAGCCTCTTGTGATAGTACGCCAAACAAAGGTGTATATATTCCCAAGCCTGTCACCCCTGACCGCGTTATACGCCCTGCTTTGCTTTGTATTACCTTCTTGCATGACCTGGTCGTGGCTTTGCATGTTTTGGTTGTCCCCATTTCATTTGCCTATTCGAACTACGACATGGTAAAGATCCAATGATGCTTTTCCGGACAGCCATTTCTAATAATAAAACTAGGTATCCCGTTGCTTAACACTCTTCCAATGCCTCGTCCTTCTACATCTGCTCGTGGGAAATGGGAAAGCTATCGACGATGAGAGCACAGTGCAGGAAATCGAAGCAATAGCAACTGGAGATCTAAGTACGGAACACTCCCATTGGGAAACGATTGCTATATTATTCAAACACCGTGGATGCGGAGACTGGAAACCTCAAAGTCTCCGTAGTCATTTACAATACATATTGAGAGAGATTGATCGCATCTCCGACCATTTGCATCCTACAACTTACACAGATGGAGTGAAGCAACAAACTTTCGGCGGCAAGATGAGCGTTCTACTAGTTGTCGCGGTTGTCACGCCAGAACTCGTTCTTTCCACCGCGGACAAGTCCTTGGACAGCATGTGGAACCAGGAAGACAAAGATATCCAGTTTGTTTGCAAGTTTCTGGCCGTCGAGGACCAAGTTGTTAAGCGCGCCATGCACTCGTTGGAACTTCTTTTTGATTCGCTGGAACCGCCTCAACACACCGGGAGGAAACGAAAGCCTTCCCAGGTTCTTTCTGGCCAAAGTGCGCATAGATAGACTTTCAACAATATAGCATCAAAAGACGGCATCGTAGCCTTCACTGGTGTTGCACGGGAGGTTCCATTTTTGCGCTTCATGCATAAGCAAATTAGAAAGATTGCCTTGTGCCAAGACTGCTTGCTTATTCGTTGGTGCAATTCATAAATCGGAGTGATTGGCGCGGATACATTCACGGGCTGCCGCGCGCCGCCAGCGCTCCCCTTTCCGCGTCGTCAGCGATCGTCTCATCCAACATTTGCTCATGCGAACTGCCGTGGATCAGAATCGCGTGCTTATGGTTGGGATCGTGTTGCAATTGCATGGCATCACATCTATCACGTCACTTGCGCAGGGAAAAAAACCAATCCTTTAAATGAACCAACCAGCTACTCTCCACGTCATTTTTCAACGTCCGCTCCATTTCAAAGCTGCAAGGCGCCAGCCAGCCTTTGCCGGCACGTTAGCGAGACCATGCAGCGGCCTTCGAAGTTTCCATGCCTTGTCGCCGGTGTATATAGCCTTTCTTTTCCGCATCTCCCACTCATCTCTGCCCCGTGGATGTCCTACCAGCTCGCATATATCTTTGCTTGGGATGCTTCTTCCGTCCTATATCACCCCAGAAACGTCTTTTCTCTTTCTGTCTCTCATTTATTCGCAGCCTTCCTGCGTCATTTTTCCAAACCGTCGAGTCCAAGGCTAGTACACGCAGTTGAACCGCATTCACGGCCATGACAACTATAGTTACCTCTCAGCACAGTGGCACGGGGCAGCACCGATACCACCAAATCATGCAGATATTGGGTGTACCTATGATGGTTCCATCCTCAGCTGCGACGCCGACTACCAGACCATTCCAACAACCGAACCATATTGAGCTCTCCATGAACATGTTTCCCACCTCCGCTCCCAGCATGGTCCCATTCATCACAGGAGCATACGGCTTCCGCCTGGCCAATATGAACCAATATCAAATACCACAGAACTTCCCTCAGCCATTCCACACGTTCGAGAATCGAGAAACGCGGCACCCTCGATCAATCGAAGCCCATCCGTCAAGATGGAAGCACAGTCGCCTGTTCAACAGAATCAGGTGCTCTCTGAGGGTGAACCGCCGAAGGACAGTCAAGCCGATAGCATTCTTGCCGGAGTATTCTCCACCGATGTCGATTGCCTGATGAAAGCGATCCAAGCAAAGCAAAAGAATCCTCAACCTATATCACCAAAAGATATGTCAACCTTCGTGAAACCGCAGGCTCACGCCAGCCCGGCGCAGCCCACCACCGTCAGTCGAAACAAGAGGAAACGATACCAATGCAGCATTCCTGGTTGCAACAAGAGCTTCTGTCAGAAAGCACATCTCAAAATTCACACACGTGCTCACACCGGCGTTAAGCCCTTCGTCTGCAAGGAGCCATCCTGTGGCCAACGATTCTCACAACTTGGCAACCTCAAGGTACGTCTATCCCCCGTGTCATAACGGTACTGGTTAATGCTAACGGCCAGCAAAGACACACGAGCGTCGCCACACTGGAGAGCGACCGTACAACTGCGATCAGTGCGGCAAGACTTTTGCGCAGCGAGGGAACGTGAGAGCACACAAAGCTGTTCACCAGCAGATCAAGCCCTTTACCTGCAAGCTTGATGACTGCGGCAAGCAATTCACGCAGTTGGGCAACCTCAAGGTACGCACTGAAGCTTTCCGCTAAGCAACGGCTACTGACCTTTGAGCCTCAGTCGCATCAGAACAAGTTCCATTCACAAACACTTCGACACCTAACAACTAAGTTCGCCAACTTCCAAGAAGGTGACCTTGTGACGCCACAAGACAAAACCATGTGGGAGTACTTCGCGTCGCTATACAAAAACTCGAACAAAGGGATCAAGGGACGCGGCAAGGACCGAAAGGTCCACTCACCTGTCGTCTCTAGCAGCCCTCGCGCTGACTCCACCGAAGATCACGCTTCTAGCTCGTCATCTTCCTCTATTGGATATCAGGACGTCGAGAACTCCGTGTCCCCTGACCGTGGCTAGCTTTAACCTTATGTGTTTGAAGGGCAAGGTGTGCAGGCCACTCCCTAAGAAGCCCATGAATGTAAAATTAGATGTCACCTATGCAAAAGAACCGTATTCAGTGAATGGCTGGATTCGCGTGATGTGCTGAGATGCAATCCTGATGTGGTGCTGTACAATGTGAGCACCAATGCGACATAAGCAAAGCAATAATCCATATAATACAAATAAACATAATATAAACTATAGTCGCGCTTCGAGAGCGAGGAATAGAATATCTATCTGGGAATTCCAGTGAATCGTCCCAAAGTTCCTTGCCATGTGTGATTATAAACAGGTAGAATTTGGCTGTGGCCATCTCCGCTACGTTGTGGTAGCCTGGTGCACCACTTACCCCGAGACACAAAAGCGCTGTCCTCTTAACGTGATCCGCATGTCCGTCTCCTATTTCTATGTGTACTCTGTTTGTTTACTGAGTATCTAGCGAATATCGACTTGACGGAAAATGTGGTGACTGCCGAACTGCTACCAGCAAACGGTCCTAATTGTCGTTCGAGGATGCCGTGGACGGAAGAGGAATCGAGGGAGCTGGTTCGCGCTGTCGACAAGAGAGTATCCGACGCCTAGAAGTTATGTTTTGAGCATTGGCTAGATATTTTAGCAATAGTGTTTGAGGGAGGGGTGTGATCTTTTGACGGGTTTGTTACAACGACAATTAGACGGTATTACGAAAGACTCGAAAGCGGTGTAGGATTAAATTGGAGCGGAAATGGCAACATATCATACGCAAGGAGAGGATCAACACGAGCTTTCATGTATCGGTAACTGTGCCGCTTGTTTAGGACTGAGATACGGGGCTGTACGCTAATGGATCTTTTTTATGCTTAAGCGGTGTATCATAGCCCAAAGGATGACATTTGAGATAGCTCTTTTTTAGACTCGAGGTTCGCAGATGCCCCAACTCTTCGATCGAGACTTTGATATGTCCTCTGGCTCGTGATCGCAAAGCCATCCAACCTGACCAAACTGGAGGTGAAAACTGTTAAACCCGTCAACTACACTAGCCAATGCCTGCGATATGTTCACATCACGATAGCGGTCGGTCACCGGTTATGGCCTTTGGCATGGGAGCTGTGTCGCTAGCGTATTGGAAAGGGCTTGTTAAGTGGAGATAGTTTTCACGGCCCGTTCTGCGTAATTCGTCAGGAAGTCCGGTAGGTTCTTGTATTCCTCAAAAGCGGTTGATTCTCGAATGGGTAGCGGCCTGGTGCATTGAGGGAGTATGCAGAGACTGAAAAGAGGTGCTTTTAGGCGAAGACGTCCCTTTCAGACTGGTGTCGCTCCTCCATAACAACTCCACGGCAGACACCCATCCGCACCCGCTCTACATACAAGGCGCCGTGAGTTCTATGCACCAGAAGCGATAGCTTGCAGATGGTTTCCGCATAGAAGCCAGAACTAGGGCTATGAGCCTCGTATCGCCGCTACGGTTCCATGTCACACGGGGCCGATTTTGAACATTAGTTGGAGTGACTGGATTGGTTGATGATATCAACAGCTGGGAGAGATGCATGGTCTTTTCACGTCCTGCCATTGACGTACGCCCGACGTTTTGGTGGCAGCCGTCCATCTCGCAGTAGACCACCCACTAGAACACCGGTGAGCTGTGCACAATCCGCCTTCCCCGCGGGCGCCTATGCTGATACAAATTCTGGGGCACTTGCTTCTGCAAAGCGCCGCCATCTCCATTCTTCTTTGTTAATCCTTTCGCTGATTTCTTCTCACCTGTCTCTAAGTTCTATCGAGGACTCCAAATATGAGCGCATTCTTACCTGATTTCAATCCCATCCAGACCCTAACCCGCTGGGGTGCCCCACGGTCCGTCCTCGTGGGCCTTACGCTGGCGTCCGTCTTCGGTAGCTTCCTTTGGAAGAACGGAGGGCGTGGAGACTTCTACAAGACTATCACATCGTGCAGTTTGCATCCGCTGAGAGGGATTATTGTGCAGACAGTTCTCGACCATGATATGGAGAAAATATTTAAAGAGTGGCTTATGGCGCACGAGCTGTCAATCCTTCCACGCTGTTTCAAAGTTAGGCCAATGTACCAGAACGATCCGAACCCAATGAAGCAACAAAATCCATATGACAGCCGCCTGACCCTCGAGTACCAGCCATACATGAGCGGCCGCTTTTGGTATAAGGGGACCTTGTATTTCTGGGACCAAACTCTGGCTAATAAGGATAACGTTCGAGCGCAAACAACACTATACTCACTGGGCTCCGTTTCGAATGTCAAGACGACACTGAACGATATCCAAATTTGGCACAATGAACGCCAAAAGGGGAAGATTTGTGTCTGCGTCGGAAGCCCTACGTATCCCTTCAATTGGTTGGAATTGAGACGGCCCTCCACGCTCATCAACAGTGTCATACTTAGTGAAGATGTGATAGGCCTAACACTCGGCAACATCAAAGAGTTCTTTCAACCATCTACAAGGGCATGGTACGCGCGCCAATCAATTCCCTATAGACGAGGTTTTCTACTCCACGGCCTACCTGGAACCGGGAAAACATGCTTAATCGAAGCGATTGCCGGAGAGCTTGGCGTTCGGATTTATCGAATGCCAGTAGAAAGCATTGGTAGCAGGGACTTCGCGCTTCTCATTTACAGCATCGCCCCTGGAAATTTGGTGGTATTTGAAGACCTAGATCGTGTCAGAGGCCTAGGCGATGATGAAGAGATTGACGATGATAAAGGCGAAGATCGTGAAAGACGGGGCTCTCCATTAGCAGCACTACTGGCGGAAATCGACAATTTACTGGAATGCGTAATATTCATTACAGCAAACGACAGAGCAAAACTGAGCAAGGCGCTCATTCGGTCAGGAAGAGTGGACGTTGAAATAGAATTTACGCACGCAACAGACGATCAGATCAAACGCATGTTCCTTAGGATGTACAGCATCAAACTCAACGATCTCAAATCAGGACGTCTTGAGTCAAAGGATGTTGAACCCGGCGATCCCAAACCCGACGGTCTCGAATCCCAGGCGACTGAATTCGTAAACGCGCTTGCCGGGGTCAAACTGACCACAGCTGATCTTCAAAACTTCCTCATTGCCAATAAGAAAGGTCCCGAAATGGCTCTAAAGAATGTCCATGGCCTCACAAGTGTCGAACCCAACACAAAAACCCAAACAAAACGCGAAAAACGCGAAAGGGAAGCTCAAGCTAGAGCCAAAGGGGCGGAAGGGGGCTCTCGATGGTTTCCGGAATGGCTTTGGGCGTGAAGAAAAACAGCTCCGTTCACGGAATGGCTGATAATTAGCTAGGAGTGTCATTCCTGAGTGACTAATAGGCGCGCGACGTCAGCGCGATCTCAGCACTAGGGTGATACAACCCGCTCCCTGTAGACGTAGCTTAGGCAATTGGAACACCAAATTATATATCTGGCTAACACATTGCTGTACCATTTGAATTAATTTCGCTAGAGAGTATTTTCGTCTAGATGCATCTTCGCTTCTTTCTCGGAAGGTCAAAGTCATTAGAAGCCTTCCTCTTCCGATGATCAGGCCTGCCGAACGAGGCGTTCAAGCCTTGCGCTGTGATCAACCTTTCCACAGAGAATGGCGAAGAGCTGATGTTCCAAGCGTCTGAGGAGCGTTCCTTTAACGTTATGGTGAACCTATCATGAGTATTTAGCTCAATTCTCTTCTTAAAATTGCCGTCTTTTCCAAAACAAGAAGGATCATTAACCAATCCAATTGGATAGCCATCTAGCAGAAACTGTGCAGACTCTACTGAGAGCTTATCCATCAGCTTTTGAAAATCGGGATCATTAACTGGTAAGGAGCATAAGATGTGTCCAGAGCCTACAAACTTCCCTTCACGTCTGTCTGGGATCGAGTCCAGCTCAAAGTAGAATAAAGAAGCAATCAAGCAATGTGCTGCGTTGTCTATTGGTCCAGAGATTGATTCGTCACCTTCAGCTTGTTCCTTCAACATCGGAATACTCGCCGTATCATCTAGCCTCGGCCCGGTACCGTCAAGTGTAATATCAAGGCGATGGTACCACTGAGGGATTGCCCGGGTCTGGATCGCTTCTCTAATCTGTTTATCCTGTAGCCTCTCCCAGAATGCCTCGCCTAACCTCCGTAGAACACTCTTTTGCCGGGTATTGTCAGATACGTTGTCGGATACGTCAGTATGACGCGATTCGCCGGTTCCTAAAGAGATAACAAAGTCAGGCTTTTTGTTTAAAGGAAAAAGAGCTGCCGTCTCGGAGAGTGCTAAAATCAACGGATCGTTCACATATGGTCCTGCATCTTGATATGTGCCGACATCACGAATACGTTTCGGAGGGAAGAATCTGTACCTTTTAGTCAGTTGTTGGATACACGAAGCGAGAGGTGGCATACCCAAGTGCAGCAGAAGCAGAACGTGCTCTATACCTCAAGTAGTCAGTATTGTCTTATACGAACGCCGGAAAACTTACATTTCCCACAAGGGGATTCTTCCAAATCCATCTTCCGCTCTTATAACGCGGTCTTTTGCTCTAGTCAGAGGCATTAAACTCAATTTTGGAACGGATAAAACGTACCATTACCCTTTCCGCGTTCTCCTACTCCATTATAATTCGTGAAGATACGGCGAGACGGCATCCCATCAACAGTGGCCACGGGTAGACCAATGCGTGTTCCTGTAGATGTCGCATGAGAGACGTCTAGGATGCTCTTATCAACTCCAAAAACCTGTCGCAGCGCCGATTCAATATTTTCCGGTGCGTAAAGTCCGTCAGTAAAGTAAGAGATCATAAACTCCATCAAGTTACGAAAAATAGGAACCTTCAGCATTTTCCGAGGCTTAAAGGCGACTTTTGCAAGTCGTTCGAAAGTCTCTGTCGACTCCTCGATTGACATTCCCTGGACGAACATGGCGAGTACGATCAGACCACCTGGAATTGTAAGCGTAGCTCCGCGGCCTCAGAAGACACATTACCTGAACTAATTCCAAAAGCTACTTTGAAAAACTTTTGAAACGGAATCGATAAGCCAATACGTTCCTGTATGCGTTTCATTATTCCTAAGGATAGTACACCTCGAGTACCTCCACCGTCAAGGCATAGAACTCCTACTCCGGCAGTGGGAGGATGTATTCTCACAGTTACCTTTTCGGGCATTTCCTCTCCGCAAAGGAAACATTGATGAATTTGATATACCCAGGGATCGTTCTCGTCAACTTCGCCGAAAATCAGAACACAGTTTTCGCATACAATGTGTCCACAGTGTAAGCTGTACTGTGGTCTTCGACGTAAGCAGCTGAGGCAAGTGCTACTACTTTTAATTTGACACCAACGATCTTTGAATTGAGTCAAAGTGCAACGATGGATCTCGGCCGAGCTCATCGTCAAACATTGTATCAACAGTTCGAAGTATACCTGGAGGTGTTTGTGAATCATATCAACAAAGCCACCTCGAAGGACCACGTCTCGACAGCCCTCAAAAGCAATCACCCTCTCTTTATACACGTTAGGGAACATGCCTTTGTACAAAGTTTCGAATATTTGTTCCGGTGCGAAGACTATTTGATCATTAGAGGAGTAGGCGGAGACGCAAAGCGAATCGACTTACGATGAGAGTCAGGAGGATAGTTATCTAGTAAGAAGCTAGAGGCGATAACGGGAGCTGCAAACTTAATTAGTTCTTTTGCGGACTCGATATGTTTCAGGAAATTCATCAGATGCTCATCCAGGTCCAGTGGGAATGGGTTGTCGACCCTAGATGCCATGATAAAATTATATGGCTCTTCGGCAGTTCGTGAAAAATGCTCACATGCACTCTTAAGAAATGCAGAAAAATGCGTAAAGGAAAAAAGTGATCTGAGATCCTCCCTAGTCTTTCGCAGTTGATCTGATCCGCTCATGATACGTTCTTTCAGCAGTCTGTGGCGTGCATCGACAGAGAGCGAGCCGGCTGGGAAAAGTGCAATTATTTCAATTGCCGAAATCTGGTCGAACAGATCTCTTGTCGTTTCCTCGCTTAGCAGCCATAGGAAAGCTTTTCTAGCTTCTTTCTCATTTTCCGCGCCTGGGAGGATGGTCTCTGTCACGATGACCACCCTTGGGCGAGTACTCCTGGGAATGGTTGAAGTCTGGCACTGCTCTAGCCATGCTGCCAGATAGCGTGCAACCTGCTTAAAGCCACCTAGATCATCTGAAAAAAGGCAGAAGACATCAGTAAAAGGAAAAAGTAACTGAGCATAAATCCCGCTCGAGATCTCATCAGGATGACAAGATCCACTCGGTCTCCGAACTAGCCGCTTTGCGACTTCATGACACTTGGCAGAAGGGACTTTGGCTTTGGAGAATTTAGAAGAAAATTCACTGTCTGCAATAAGCAATGGCCTTTCGGTGAAAATACTGGAAGCGTCCACATGGAGGTGTATTTCGCCTGGGATTCGTTTGGTAATGAGGCGACGTTTCTTCTTCACTCCGAAGAGCTCACGCAAAGCAAGTGACTTAGCTCTGTTACCAATTAGCGCAAATAGACTCGGTACCTGGGTATCAGGCTTAGGAATTTGGGTGGAAATGGTGTCAAGTCGGTCAGAGACCGCCAAATAGGTCTCATGGCCTTCAGAGCATAGGCTGAGCCAGTTTGTATGATCGCAGCGCTTCATAGCTAAGGGTGGGCATAGTGATGAATGAATTTCGTGACAGCAAGTCGGATTATATATGCATTGAAACTGCTGAGTCTAGGCCTTGGGCCCGAGAATCAGGCCCGAAATCCCAGTTTCCTCTCGGGTGCAGGTGGTTGGTGCTTGAGAGCTCGCAGGCCTTTTAACGTGGAAGGGAGCCTGATTTCAGGGTGGGGGTTCAAATGTTGGGCCCCTTCCAGGCCGTAGGCGTTGTGCTCGACAATAAAGGAAATTAGACTCTACGCATGTTCCTAAGCAGTAATACCTCCCCATGCAATATATCGCGGAAATTTGAATCTCGCAAAGAACCCTATCAGTCAAAATGAGTCGGAAGAGCCGTTCTTTCTCTTCTTATCACGAGAAGTATACCCCGTCAACACAAGAAGAAAGGGTAAGAGAAATAGACGGACAAGGAGCTTACCTGCGACTTGAATATCTCCCGCCGTGCTCTCGTTGCGGCGGAAACAGAACACGTACCCAATATGACGGACTCGAGCCTTTAGACCGACTCATTTGCCGAAGGCCAGCGTGTGCAGAGTTTAAAGGTCTCATAAGAGATATGTTCAAGCCCAACAATCTCACCATTAAGGTAAACCACTACCATTATGGCGGCTATGTCCCTGAGGTAGTATCAGAAGTCAATGTTGCCGAGCTTCCCGGAGGGAGCGCTCTGATGGGCCGAATCGAACTGCCTTGTGAGCCGATGGATCGCGAGTACTTTGGAAGAGCGGGAAGATCGAATCGACTTCCTACGATCATCGAGGAAGTGCAACCCCAAATTAACGCTTCCACAAAGCCGACTACTGCCATGGTAGAGAAACTGCACGCGGAAAGGCAGCGGAGGCAACTGGCATATGTAAACCGAGTTTATTAGCTTACAAATCGGCGCGAAACTCTGTAACGTATTTCACAAGCGAGCGACGCACCCCACTAAGGCCCCTAAGAGGGTCGCTAATTTTAGCGCCCTAGCCCCGCGTATTTAGTGGGTGCCGCGTTTGTTAGTGGGTCCTGAACGTTGTCCCAATTATCTCCAGACATACGACATCTCTTGCTTCCCAATTCAAGTAAGACGTTTCCATTATGTGTTTAAAGATGTAATTAGCTTGAGTTTAGGATTTCTTCGTGCGATGCATTCATGCGGGAGCTGGGCCTCCACGCAGCTCGTGCTCATTACTCGCTTCTACATGACAGGGTCTATGCGCTACTTGGGCTGTTTCCATTATCCGTGTCAACCATCGTAACGATTGACTACAATCGGGAGGCGGCAGAGGTAATTAATTGCAGAGTTTACTTCTGCCGTTCCTCAGTGGGTAGTACCTGCGATTGGAGATAAAAAGGCGTGTCTACCGGAAAAAGCTGATATCGCGGGAATGGGCACTGGCGTAACTGGCGTAACTGGCGTCTGACCTGCATTACCTTCTATTCATGGGTGCTTGTTCACCTTACAGGCTTTAGGAACATCTAGTGCAATGAAAGGGTTCGGATTTTAACAAAATGACATAACATCATAGAGTAAGTTTAGGTCAAACTCCGGTAAAAGTTGGTATGCGGCTGCAGTTCCAGCGGACATATCCAACATCTCCAACTTCCGTGAGCCTCCGCTAAGTACAACTAAGGCGTTGCTGGTGTCATACCCCGCTTCATCCAACCTTGCAGGGAATATCTCGGCCTCACTATCTATCTCGTCGAGCACCTCAATTTGGTTTGCCTCGTTCGACAACTGCGAGAATGAGATTAATAAAAAAAAATCCAACGAGTAAGTTAGATAGCTTACAATATTATCTATGTTTCTCATCCAGGGAATGTTACGCTTCGATAGGAATCCCCAGAACTCTTTCCTTATTGTTCTGTCTCTGTTAGTTTTGTCGAACCCTATGAGAACCACCATCTCAACACCGGGAAGCCTTGCATAATCTTTTAATTTGCCTTTCAGAGGACCGAAACGCCTTTTCTTCTTTTTGTTCTCTCTTTTTCGCAAACTGAGCTTTTGTGAAGGCATTTTCTGATCGTTGGCTTATGATATTGCGCAGTGCAGCAAACTTATATCTCGAAACCTTACATTTTAGGAAGGAAGCACCGCCTCAAGGGCCCAGTTCCGGTGCCCTTCTTTCCGAATGATGAAACGCTCGGTCTTAACGCCGAAACCCACATCATCTATAAATATATTAACGGCTCTCTTGAAGCCTTCTAACACGAAGTCCCTCTCACAATGGATACTTCCGAGTGGTATGCTGTATCTATTGGAGCAGTGGCCGGTCTCTCCATCATCTCGTGCGTCATACTGTTCTTGACTAGCTGTCTACGCACCTATGGGACATTTTATTTCCTCAAACATGTGTTCTATCCGCAACTACCTCGATTCCTGCCTGGACGCCAGCAAGCAACCAGATTCGACTTCTTGATTCTCTTAGGATTTCTAGGAGGCAATATTCTTTCAATGACTCTATATGTTCGAACAAAGGCAGACTTCATAAGCCGATCCGCGAATATTTGCATGATTAACTTCATCCCATTAGCATTGGGAGCTCACATGAACGTTCTGGCGAGCCGCTGCGGCGTAAAGCTCAAATACTATCCGCAGGAAGCGTCAAGTTGCAAGCGTTTAGATTGAGAATTTAATTCGTCAATTAGTCCGTGTCCTAATATTAGTTCATTTTGATCAGCTCCACCCTATGCCATATTTCGTAGATTTCGTCATCACGTTGTGGCTGCGAAGGTTTGCCTGACGCGGAACTTTTTCTCCGATGCAGGAGGGTGCCTGAACGAACGATGTGACTTGGCGGCGATCAGGTGGCACCCAATAAAAATTCCTTTTTGGGCTTATTAACCTTAAACCAACCACCAAGGTCTGCCAGTGGGTCACTCCGCATACTTGACAGCAGAGAAAAACAAAAGAATGCAATTCAAAAATTTATTTTTACGCAAAGGTCGCGGAACGCCGTTCGATCCAAAACACACCACGGATTACTCTTTCTCCTGCTTTCCCCTCCCTTGCCTACGCTTTGTTTTTCTCAACCCAGTTTTTAAAACAGCAGTAGTAACCGTCGATTTTACATCAGCCGGTGCTTTATTTGCCGGCGTTTTATTTTTCGGCGACTCAGCCAGATCGTCATCACCGCCAGTCATAGTATGCTGCTTGAGCTGTTTGTAAGCTTCGTTTTCTTTCCGAATTTCATCAAGCTCGCTTCGCAACATGGTATTTATGGCAAGGACTTCCTGGTTTTGATCTTGAAGAACAAACTGCACGTGTCGGGCGGAATTAATTTCCTGTTTGCAAAGTTGTGAGTGTTGAGATGCCCAGTTTCGATACGATGCGTTCAAAGAAAACAAATGTTGTCGAATTTCCTCCTCAGCTTGTTCAACGCAGGTGCGTAGCCTGCACAGGGTCCCTTCTATGAGAGAGAATGGGTGTGGTGTGGCTTCCCTTGAAATCTCCTATATGTTGTAAGTGACGCAACTCTCTTTTAACCGAATCTTTCCTACCTTCTGTGAGTTTTGCTCGACGGAGTGTGCAGCCATGATGCTGGCAATATGCTGTATTTTCGGGGAAAAACAAAGTTGATGAATTGAACCAAACCGGGCGATTTTTTCACAATTTATCGTGAAACCGACGCAGCCGTAACTTGAGGTAAATTCAGATCATGGCTAAGGCTTTCTCTCGAGAGCCCCGTTTCTGGTACCCCCTAGTTCGCTCAATCATATTCGAAACGACTCTAATTGACTTCGCCACACTAGCTCGGCAACCGTACGCTCCGCTTATGCCTCTTTAATTCTGTGTTGCCAGCGAAAATGCCTTTCCATTCGAACCTGTGGTGGTGTAAAGGTAGGCAAAGGTGGGTTGAAGGCCAAAGTAAAGGCCAGCGTGAAGGCCAACATGAAGGCCAAATTGAAGGCCAAGTTGAGGCCTGGGGCCTAATTATTGCTTATCCATCCCTTCATTGTGAAATTACAAGAAACTTGACATGGACGGCTGTATACAGGCCAATTAGAAAGCGGAAGTGATTTCGGGCTGTGGATTGACTCCAATTTGTTGTGAAAATAACTTAACAATGAGTCTTTAATGTGCATCGCGCGTCAGCAACTAATTGGACTTCATAATGATACATGAACAGTAACGAAACAGGCAAATCCGATCCAATACAACATCACTCTATTTCATCTCAGATTCCAAGGCGCAGTCATTCAGAGATCTTGACTCTGGTTGACCTGAGGCATGCTTCCATTCTCAAGCTCTTCTATCTTGTTGTCTCGAGCAATGATTAAGTCACTGGCACGCTTTAAAGCCTCTTGGTACTCAGCTTCCATGCGCCTATTCTCCGCTTTAAGATTCACGATCTCATTCACCTGCTCCTTTATCTTCTCTTGGGCTTCATCGAGTGTAGTCGAACATTCTAAAGAAAAATCTGTATCGCAATCACTATTGCTGTCAAATAGCATAGACTCGAGTGATGTGTTCTGTTCTTGGAGTGACATGTTCTGTTCTTGGAGTGTCGTGATCTGTTCTTGGAGTGACGTGACCTTTTCATCGGAGAGATTGCATATCCGATGTAGTAATTCGTTAGATGCCGAAATGTTGACGATTTGATCTTTCAGCTCCTTGTTAATCCTTAATTGAGCAAATACCCAAAGGAAGTCAGTCCCAAGGGAGTTTAGCTTTTGAAAGAAATCCTCTACGAGTGGACTCGGCGGAGAAACAGTTGTGGACTACGACAATATTAGCAATTTGTGGTTAGCTGCTGAAGGAAGTCACATTACCAATTGACCATTGAAGTGAGCTGCCATGGCTTGCTACGAACGGAATGCTTTCCTTAGACCATTCAAAGATATTTTGTAAGAACCATTTGTCCATATTGGAGTAAGCTTTAGATATAAATAAATTGACTACTTGAAAATTGCTTGGAGAGACGATTCCCGAATACCTTCATTTCCGGCAAATACTGTTTCCGTTGTACGCAGAGAGTATCCCGATTGTAGTCCGGGGGTCCTGATTGTGGGTTACCTGTGCTAGCCAATGGATGCGTTCAACTTTTTAGCCGAATAAGTGGAGACCGGCGGGCTCTAATCAGCTCGAAAGTGTTGCGTGGCGATGAACTATTATTAGCTAGCTTTCATTCGCTTGGATCTTCAATAGTCAGCTGCATTTAAGCGATGGTCTCTGCGCCACGTTGTGGCTGCGCCCCTGTTCCACAACAGCAGTGCCATTGCGGGGTCCCCTGTCCGATGGACGCCGAATATTTCGAAACAATGCAAGGCTTAACTCAACTTCGCGGAAGGCCAGTAACTCCTGGAACAATCGATACTGAGTATCCTTCATTACGAAGCAAATAATTATAGAGTCATTCATTCTCAATTTCTTCCTCGATTCCCTTCTCAAGCTCAGTGCTCAGCTTTTGGAAGTTTACAAGAGCCTCCTGCAGTTCTTCCACCACGAGTCCTACCTGTTCTAACAAATACATGCTGGCACCATGTTTCCTTCGTTGATACTTAAGTTCGTTCCAGAGTTGGGCATTCTCCCACTTTGTTTGTTGCTCTATAATCGACATGTCCGAAGCAGGCATTTTCTTAGCAACTTCTATCCTCCCAAGGGTGGATTCAGCGCCTGTGCTGGAACCTGGTCTGCGTGTAATTGGTGGAGAATTGGCGCTCTTCGACATGTCAGCATTAGGAATTAGACGAATTTTCTGCTTGTTATGACTTTGCATGGTGATAGTGGCTCTAGTTAGTCGTGACCAGCGGGCGTTCCGATCGATCTGCAAGCTACCAAAGCCTTGATATATTCCGATGCCTCTGGCGCCATGCTCGCGCGAGGGTGCCCGATTTTCGTCTATTCTGTTTCCAGGTACGCATCGCTATATTCCATGCGCACTGGCACAGAGAAATTTAGTGCACGAGTTACAGCAAATACGTTTTCAGAGTACCAAATGCCGCAAAGTTCCTATGAAACCATTATCTACCAGGAGCACCCGCTAATTATACTCGAGATGCCCTTCTACTTGAGATCCATTTGCCCTACACATCTCTCAACCGTCAAATTAAGCAGTTCTCGGGCCTCTCGTAGCTCTTCGGTTAACTTTGTAGCCCCTTCTCGAACTCTCTCCTGCCGCCGCTCCAGTCTGTCACATTATTAGCGGGATTGTAAAATGTTTGATGCTCAGGGGCTCTGCATACTCAGCATCATGTACTTGTTTCTCCTCTTCAACTTTCATGAGCCTCTGCCCTATGTTCCTTATGTTTTCCTCAAGTTGTGCTTGCATTGTTTCTATGGCTTTCATTGCCGCCATGCTTCGTTCCATTTTATCGATCCTAGCTACTAGTTGTGAAACTGTATCCTTGAGGCTCTGCTCGTCTGTCAAAAGACCGGAACTGCTGTTACTTTCGGGAGGCGATTCGATTGCAAAAATATCCAAGTCTGGCAACAGACAGGAAAGTGGATCAATGCCGTATGACCAGTCGATGGTTGCGTTGCTAGGCAAGGTTGTGTCAGGCGTAGGATCAAATTGCGGATTAACTGGGTCAAGCTGATCCAAAATATCAAAGTTAAGAAAATCAGAGAGTGTCGGATCTAGAGGATCTGTAACCCCCTGTTTGCTGTCGGGCCATGAAGTCGACATAGTCGCGATGCAGTATATGCGGTTACGGAACTCTGGGATGAGGCTCTGAAGAAATGAAAAGCCCACAGTCGATCTTATCCTCAGGAACGAGGCTGCTGTCATTGGCTTCTGGACCGGAAATATGCCATCCGGTGCGAACTTGCAACGTTCCAAAATCTTACCCCTGATTCACTTGGGCTGATTCTGGGATCTCGAGGTAAGGATCTAACCCAGGAGTGTGAAGACTCCGAAGTTAAAATTTTTATCGTAGTTCAAGTATGTTTGTTCAAGAGCAGACGAAAACATGCCCATAATTCAATTAATATGTTTCCAGAACCTCATCGACGGGAAGCTACATAAAGCGAAGTCCCTTCGGAATGTCCTCGGACATATTGCTCTGAGCAAACGGTTGCAGCTACTTCAAACTAAGGACGATCTTTGGACGCTTGCGCCAACTAAGCCTACAAGCGATGCATTCTTGGAGACCCAAAGCCGGGACGCTGACACGGGAGACCCGTGGGAGTACGATCTTAGTATCAACTGTATCAGTGAGAAGCTCGCGGCCTTGAAGTTGAATGATGACCGGAGCAACTGAGAAGTACAGGGGTTAAGTGGATTGTTGGAGGGTTTAATTGTTGGATTTCTCATTTGTCACCAGACTAATTCAAGAGTTTACCGTTTTCAAGTGTGCGAAGAATTATTTCAGTGAGGCTAGGCTTCGGTGCTTTCAGAAGCCGGAGGGCTCCGGTGACATGGGTGTCTGGTCACTTTTCCCAACACCAACGAGATTGGGCAGTGTTTTTGATAAATTTAGAGTCAGTTTTCAGACCTCTCAATTGTGGGGCCATTATGGAGTTTCAGAATACGGGCATAGCAACTAGTTCACTTTAATGTGCGTAATCGCGTGGTTGGGTTTGTGATGGCTATATAAATGCGATGAAGAAACCTCCAAAATACCGCGCCGTTACTTAACGTTCAAAACACGATTAGTTCAACCTGCTTTCTTAAATTTTGCTCACCATGTCTTCACAGTATGTTCTCCCAGCGGCCACCACAGTGACTCAGGTAAGACTTCATGTCAACAAGAAAGAGCTCTTTCTTACTGTTCCAGTCCGCCGGTAGCAACGTGGCAAGAGGGATGTCACAATTGCCTAGCAATTCTAAGCCCTCTGTGAATCCTAACGTCACCAACCTCTTAAGCAACATTGCTGCCACGGTCTACCTTATGCAAATTCTGCACGACGGGGTTCTACACCACGATGACTCTATGAAATCTCTTGCCAAGAGTCGTGAAGAAGCATTTTTTGTGGAGCACAATAAGTTGTGCAAAGCTTCCGAGGACATCAATGCCATGGGACGAGAAATGGAGATTCTTCGCCAGGAGATCACAAAAAACAGACATTTTGAAGAAATGTCAAAGCGCCTAGCTGAAGACCTGGCCGCGAGCGAAGCTAGATACCGGGAACTTTATGAGCTGCACACTCAGGCCGAAGTAAAAATTGAGGAGCTCGAGGATAACAGCACGGACCTTGAAGTTGAACTTGCCGACCTCAGAGCGCAGGTGGCCAATCTGGAAACTAAGCAAGGGAATGCCGAAATTGAACCACCATTTGCTCAGGAACAGGCAGGGGAAAGAGTTCACACTTCGGAGCCAACCTCTACCGAGGATGAGAAGAGCCTCGGCTTTGTTACCAGCAACGATACAATTGCCACTGCCGGTATTGGATCCCCAGAGTATCTTCAATCATCCCGAAAGCGCAAAGATAGCGAGGTCGATGAGGAACCTGAGGAAGAGCCGAAAAAACCACGACGCCGCAAGTAGTTTCAACGTGTCCATTTGTAGCTCGAACTCTTTTTGTTTTCTTTGCCACACGTTCTACATTAAGTTGTATGATCTAGGTTGTTCAAATTGAATTTGGTTAATCGTTTTGCGGCATTGAATTGATAAATTTTGAAGCCAATCGTGTCGCAACTGCTAGGAACCGAAATTGGTCCCTTGGCACCCGCTCGACCAAAAATGGTCCCACCATTCACATTTATAAGGACATGGTCACACACCATGTTCCTCAGAAACTTTCTGACAGCTCTGCTTAAGTAAACATGACTTTTCGACAGCTAGGTGTGGCTTTAGGCATATTTGCACTTACGAATGCGCACGCTGTCATGGACACTCCCAAGCCTTACGGCTTTGCCAACGGCTTGACAAACGGGCCCATGACCGAATCCGGATTCCCATGTAAGAAAGATGAAGTTTCATTCGCTGACAATTCTTCATCCAGTACATGGTTTGGCGGCTCAACTCAGCTCCTCCATCTCACTACTGCTGCCACACACGGCGGAGGGTAAGTTTTCGTCCATTTCGAATGCGCCTACCCTAATGTCTCATAGCACCTGTTTCATCGCTATGACGTATGAGAGCCCCGGTTCACCTGCGTTCGAAGACCCCTCAAACTGGCGTAATGTGTATACCATCCCTGGTGACTGTCCTGCGACCACTGCTCTTAACCTCGACACTGTGACTACTAGCAATGGCTACCCCTCTGGGCCGCAATGTTCATCCTCTAATTCTAACCAAACAGACTGCGTACATTCTTATCAGATTTTAATGCCAGATGAATTGGTAGATGGTTCCGCCACTTTTGCATGGGTTTGGCTTTCTCATCTAACAACCGAAACATACATGAACTGCGCTCCTGTTACTATTTCCGGGGCGAAGAATAACGGTAGATTTAACTCCCTTCCAAACTTGGAGGGGTTGAGCTTCACAGGACTTACTGGCGGTGGTCCTCCTGGAGGCTCTAGTGGTACTGGCAGCGGCGTTTCCCCTAGCATGACCGTAGCGATCCCAACAACCCTTATGAAAGTTTATGTAGATAGCACCGCTGTATCTGGAGTAAGCAAAGCTGTAGTGGCCGACTCGAGTGGGAGCAGTACTTCGGGCATATGCCAGGATGGAACCGTGCCATGCTCGGTTTCAGGATTCTTTTGCATCAATGAGACCACTTTTGGTGAGTGTTCGTTCGGCTGCGCAGTTCCGATGCAGATGTCAGCGGGGACCGCGTGCTTAGACGACGCAATCGCGTATGCAAGCCCCGGAAAGATCAGGCGTTGAGCTGCTCGGAGAGATGGAATGTCCGGCTCCTATTGTCCAATACGAGCTGATTGCGATTGCTAAAAGTGTTCATGTGAAGACCAACACCAATAAATCTAGACAATAAGTTAGAAATAATTTTAGAATGGTGCTTGAAGCTTCGGTTAAGTTAGGCTAGGAGTAATTGGTTACCGTCCATGAATTCGCACAGCCCCCCATACGGCACTATACTTCACTGCCCCGTTAGCCTAGGTTCCTGGAAATGGTCCCCGATAATCTTCTAGCAAGCCTGGAACTAATAGACTCGCATATACCTCTATTTCCCACAATTGAGAGTTCCACCACCAATGGAATTCCTTCGTATTTGAATCTCTCTCACTTACAGTTCCCTGTCATGGATCAGTTCATATCTCGATCTTCATTCATTTTTCTGCTAGTGGTAGTGATTGCGAAGGCATCACAAGTGCACACAATCAAGGCCGGGTTTGAAGGCAACTTTGTATTTGATCCTGACACAACGACCGCGTCAGTCGGTGACCTAGTCGTTTTCCAATTCTTCCCAACGAATCACTCGGTTGTCCGTGGAGAATATGCACAATCCGAATCGTGCGGAGATGCAGGATGCAATCCGTGTGTACCATACGAGTTAATTCATCCGGGCCAGCAAGGATTCAACTCAGGAAATGTCCTGACGCAAACTACCTCGACGGATGGAAATGTACTTTCAATGTCTATTGTGCTTGAAGTGTATCTAATTCTGTGGTAGGGCCCAACTTTCAACATAACCATCGGAGACAGCTATCCGATATGGTTCTACTGCACGGCGCTGGATTCGTGTCATCCATATGGAATGGTGGGAGTGATAAACCCTGCAACTGGGCAATCTATCAGCATACAGAAGTCTGCGGCAATTAATGCACATTACCAACTTGCACCTGGTCAACCCTGGCCCGCGGAAGGTTCCCTTCCAAGTTCGCAGTCTACCTCGGCAGCAACCTCCACTGAATCTAATTCAACAACGGGCGGACATATATCAAGTGTCGCTATTGCTGGTATTGTACTTTTACTGGTAATAGCGCTAATTGCTGGGCTGTTCTTCGCTTTCAGGAGGTATAGGAGGAGAAATCCTCTTACTGGTCCTGAAGAAGCTTCTGCACCGCCGAGTGAAACGAAGGACGATGACGAAAACACAATTCCCATTGGGATAAGATATGAGCAACCATCATCACCCAGCGTCCAAAATGACCCAGTAAGCCCTGTGACGCCGCCTGTACCAAGGAGGTCTATCCGTCGGATTTTCTATAAGTACCCATTCTCGGAGAAACCAGGGATTCGCCCCGAGGGACATCCTGCTTTCGGGCCGAATTCAATTCAGGACAATACGATCGAGCTTCAAGGAGATGAACCATTCAATGGAGCTTCAAGATAAATAGTCTGTCTTCATCGCTTACTGAATTTGCGCATTTTGAAATAATGTAATTAAGTTAGTTAGAAGCGTTTAATTTAAGAAGCCTACTTAGATCCATCCCGCGGGGCTATAGCGTTGGCCGCGATGTTGCTTGCTAATACCCCAAAATGTCAACCAATCCTTTTCGGCAGCAATGTCTTCGTCGACGCAATTTCCAAATGCTCTCTTCAGTGTCTGCAAGGCTTGGTAGGCCTTTTCGAACAATTCAACTGTTTTACACCCCAGTTCCTGATACTGTAAAATGGCATTTTGCATCTTTGTATTCTCTGTCGCAAGTTTTTTGATATTCTTAAGCTGATGCATTCTTTGTGACTCTTCAATCATTCGAGCTAGCAAGTCGAAAGAACCAACATCTATTGGTGTGGGCGGACCAGTGTCGGGGAGCTCTCTTTCGTAGTCAGAATCAGAATCCATACTGAGTTTACTTTGAAAATGATTTCAAGCCAACACGAGGAGTCTCTGTCTCCATTTTACTCTTGCCATTGGGGGTTCCCAGTTTTGGGCCCCGGCCCACACGTAAATATTCTTTCTAAATCGCATCCATGGTTTTGTTAGCAATACGTTACCATCTCGCAATAGGCATGCATTTTTTCACAATCATCCCGTTCTTCTTCGCTCTCAGCTTAAGCTTGATGAGCGTAGGCTCTGAATGCGCAAATATGGATCTAAATTCTACTCTCGCCACGTTTGGACCGTCTATCGAACAGCAGTTGACCACTTCCATTAGTGAGTCTCAACCATTCTCAACGCCGTCGATAGTTGAATGGAGTTGGACTTTCGCGATCCCTGTTACGAGTGCAGAGCAAAGTTCGACGGCTACGACGTTTGGGACATCAAGCGATCAAGCGTCGATGTCATCCAGTGGAATGGCAACCCAACACATCACAACGACACAACCCGCCAGTCCAACCCCGAGTCTAGAGGCGAACGGTTCATCTACAATTGAAGCTATTATTGAAATCCGTATCAGCGATTTTGTAGGAACAGCAACTGTAAATCTGACAAAAACCAACAGTTCCTCCACATCTTTCAATATGCGGACCAGCCCTACTTCGATCCTGGCAACGACAACAGGAGAGGGCCCTAGCACCGTGATTATTCCGAGTTCCAGCTACAATTCTTCGAACACATCCTCGCCTCTGTCGAACTGGACTATCGGTTACAACAGCACCAACGGATCTTTCACCAATACGCTCTCCCCTTCCTCGGGACTCACTATTTTTACAGGTGAGGGTACATTGCATAAACACATTAGAATGGTTGGAATATTTCCCGTTGTTTTATTCCATATAGCTGTCATATCGCTGGCGTAAGTGCTGAAAATAAGAGGTTTGGGTACGCATTTCGATCTAGCTAGATTCGTCAGTTATAGAGATAGGCGGCTTTCCTACATGGGACATAGCACCATTGCAAATGATTTAGTACGTAACTTAACTTATAACGTAATTAAGTTAAGCAAAAGTTAAGTTAATTTGTTGTAACTTAATTCAAAATTGAATCAAATAAGATGATGGTTCTGCGGGGTCCAGAAATGGGAATGGCGCCTGGAAATGGGCAACGTCTCTGAATACTTAACATATATAATTGAACCATCTAATTACTCACTCAGGGAGTACATAAACTCACACCCAATCTCAATTTGCGAACGTACTGAGATTACCAATGGATTCCCAGAGTCCCCTACTAGAGAAAACATATCTTCTTACTCCGAGAGATGCAGATGAAGCCATAGAATTTTTTCAGAAAGAGCATGGCGACCAGCAGTATATCTTGGTTATTAACCATACCATTGATCATGCCAAATTTGAGGACTGGGTGATACCATTTCAACGAATTTGCATTGCGGCAGGAAATTCATCCGCTCAGGTTCGAGCAATCAAAATCATCCGACCTAAATCTGCTGTGCCGGAATCAGATTGTTTAATGTATCGGCCTCTGATCAGAATGTCTATACCAGATTTCGAAAAAAGGAACATTCATCTCGATTTTGAGAACTTCAACCTACACGAGGTTCAGGAACTAGGGAAAGTAAAGGTGAAAATTCGGAACCTAAAATTGTATGTACCATCTAAACGTAATTACGGGTGCTGCTCTCTATGGGAGTTGAACCGGTTCGTGGAAAGGCCGGAGCACTTAACTTTGGACAATGATGTTCCACTAGAGGTGAACGATTTAGAAATGTTAGAGCAGTGGAAAGAAAGAGGTACCACGGTCGAAGTGGTGGGAATTCGCAAAGTTCGGCAATGGGGTTCTGAAGCCGTGCCAGCTGCCTACCAGGACTGGCCTCTGGAAGAGAAGGATAATCGCTGTTCGAGTAATTAGTTAATTTTGACTGCCCGATTTAATTAATGGCTTGTTCGTATCATGGGTCTGAACGTTGGCATCATTGTAACGAGCTTGGTGGCCTAGCCGGAAGCCATGCGGCCCGAGCGGAAAGGGACCAGAATTGGTCCCTTTTTCAAGTCAGCCCAACAACGATTGTCTATGCGTTCATTCGAGGATGGTCGCAGTGACAGCGGAACCGTTTGATCCGAACTCTACAATAACCTTGGGAAGAGAGGAAAGCCACCAATAGAGCGCGCTTATGGAAGCAATCGGCCAATGAAATGAACTTAGGCATATGCGGGGACGGCGTCATTTTAAGCTATGGACCCTGCGTTTTGTGGCTGTGGATCGTATTCGATCCAAGGATATCCTTGCACAAGTGGAGTTCGCGAGGTCGCTAAGGAAGGCTGAGAAACAGTGGGGTAATTTCCAATTTTAGAGCTTCCCCATTCGCGAGAAGTTTTGAAATATTGTTCCAGCCAATTGAATTTTTAGCCCTACCATCAATATGCAGTCAAGCTGGTAGGCCTTGCATTAATCGGTTCTGGATAGTTTGTTGCCGACTGCTCTGCTGACGTTCTGTCTAGTCATGAAGACTTTGTTTAGCTCTAGCGGGGATCCTGGTTGGCACCTTCTTTAGTATTAGTTCGTGCATGATATGTCAGAAATGTTAGGTGCCCTACGATTTTCGCAAGAAATAGTTGTCTATAAAGCCTTTGGGGGGATCCGGCTTGAAGGGTCAATCTACAAATTTGTTGCACCCTTTCCAGCCTTCTTATATCCAAGCTGAACTACCATTCCCACGTTTCACATGATGGAAATTATGCCATTGCTACCTGTAGATGAGGAGTCCATCGGCGCTGCGAAAAGAACTAGTGTTGCAGGAATATACGACATTCTTATCGATGGCAGCAACGGTTCAGCTGCAGAGCAAAAGGCTGCTGCTGAAGTCCAGACGGGCATGCCTGGTGTCAACATCGCGGTGAAGGAGAACATCTCATTTACTCGACGTTGTGTCAAATATATGCTCCAGCGTGGAGTCACGCAATTCGTCGACATTGGTTCTGGCTTCCTTACCACTAACAGCATTCACGCACTCGATTCAGCCATGAAGGTTGTATATGTGGACAAAGATCCATCAGTAGTTGAGAAAGGCATCGAGCTTCTCGGGACAATCGAGACTGCTACAATCATCTGCGCTGATATTCGCCAACCCAAAGACGTGCTTGAGAACCTTGGTCTCACTCGTTTGATTGACTTCTCACAGCCCGTCGGTATCTTGATGATGTATGTTGCCTGCTTCTTGAAAGATCCAGAGATTGCGAGCGTTATGTCGTCCATTACATCCACGATATGTGACGACAGCTTTGTTGCAATGACACATGACACACTGGACGGCCACAACGGCACAGACGAAAAGGAGAAAGCCGCCAAAGCCCTGGAGGTCTACGCCAATACGTCCACTCCGCTCTATTTCCGCAACCACAAGGAAGTCGAGGAAATATTCGGAGGCCTACAAATTGTCGACCCAGGGGTGGTATTCCCTCACGAATGGCACACTGAATTGGATCCAAAGGCACCGGAAGCTACGAAATGGCTTTATTGCGGACTAGCCAAAAAGAGTCCGTCACCATTGCCTGCTAGGAATCCCCAGATATACGCCAACCCCATGAAGCTTTTGACAGCCTTCAACCAAGCAGCTCTTAGTGGCACATCAGTCTTTGTCATTCTCTGGTACTTCATCACTTTCCTCGTGCAGTCATTCATGGAGGTTACCAACGTGTCTCTCCCAGAACCGGCTGCAAGCGATGACTGAGATAAGTGCATAACGGAAGAATGAATGTGGCGGTTCGGTGATTCTTTAAAGCAGGGCGCACTATTAGCGAGCTTAATGTTCAAAATTTTGAATTTTCAGTAATATGATGTCTCAAGTCTAGATCTAACCACCATCCTTCAATGATTCGTGAAATTATGGCAGGATTGGCGAGATTACACTAGTTATCGCCGCAAGAGTAACAAAACCCAGGCCCCAAAAAACGAGTTGACCTACTGGTCCGTGATCGACCTGAATCCAGGATGGCAATTGCTTGGCCTTTGAGTCTAGAATGCTTAGAATAACGACAGGCAGAACAACGGAGACACAACAGATGGTCGCCAGTACAAGTAGCAGCCCGATCTTAAGAATCTTAGCTCCCAGAATCAAGGGGAAAGACATGAAACATATCGACACCACTATCATGACAAGCATTACTGCCAGTCCCAAAATAAGAGAGTCATACAGTTTCACGGGCGTTATATTCGCCAGAGTGCCGTTGAGGGATCCGGTGTCGTTAAAGTAAGGTTGCACATATTTCTGTACATCGGCTGGAATCAGACTCGAGAGATTGAAAGGTAATTGACTGCATGAAACGTTGTGAGTGAAGCCAACGCAAAATTCCTTGGTACCAAGTGATAAGTTTTGGGGAAGTAAAGCCTCTATCGAGTCTGGAATTGCAGTGCTCAGTGTACTTGTAGCGCTTTGAATTTGACTCAGAGCCCCGGGAATGGCCGTTGCTACGTCGGTGGCTGCACTCTGAACACCACTCTGGAGCGACTGGATGATGTTGGGCTCTGAGACGCGCTTGACCGTGGTCGAATGATCTACAAACGTGAGGCCTGTGAGGTTAAACTATATTGCCGTTAATACAAGATTGATAACAAAAATGAATAGAGTCACTTACTCGAAAAGTTGCAATGCCGGCTTTGATGTTACTTTGAGTGGTCAATACTTGCGAAATCAACGTAGCAGAGCAGATAACGGCGAGCAGAAGGGTCCCAATAATGCCACATTTCAACCAACTCCACGTAGTCTTCATGATGAATATGTTACCAAATTTTCAGATGGCTTCGGATTGAAAGGAGTTGAAAGTGAATTCATTTGAATTTCTGGTCAAGTTAAGTTGCTTTCGTTCCTGAGAGGAGGTCCCGGACTTGAACCCCTAAGATGCTGGACCAAGCCTTGTCGCATTGAATGACGAAGGACCCATTTTCTGCCCCCCCAACCCCCAAGTGTTCTCAAGTTCTCACTAGTATATTTTCGAGCATTTGCTATTGTGGCATATGGCAAGAATAATTCCACTGGTTCACGAATGTTATGCGAAGAAATGAAGACATTGACCTCCCAGCCAGCAAAGGATTTTGAAGTCGTTGGAGACCGGCACGACAACGACAAGAGAGATATTACACAGATAGCTATCATTCCAACTGAAAGCGAAATCAGGAGCGAAGCGCATGAGTATCTCCCACCTCCTCTCGATTCCAGTGATCACTTTCTCCAAGGCGTAGAGCGCCTGTTTGACACTTATTTCCGGCTCCACAGGCACGATATCTTCGGTGGGGTTAAGCAGGTAATAAAGTACTTACTAGATTATCAATTGGGAGATGCGAAACAAAATGACAGGACCTATCTTTCTCGGAGCGATACTCGCGCTTTCACATATGACGGGGCTGGTGTGGCTTACATTAGATCCGCAAGAAAGCATGGAATTGAGGCTCAAATCAGATTTCGAACTCCGCTAATCCTTCAGCAAAAGGCTATGTCTCACCGCCGACAATGGTGGAACACCACGAAACGGCTAGAGGAAGGAACGCTACTCTGCTTGATTTCGTTCCAAGAGGGCAAAGGTACACCCTTATTCTTCACAGCTTCTGAGAAGAGTACGGACCGTGGGCAAGAATTCAGTTTAATGTCCGAGAATGGACCTGCCATCTGTGGGAAGCTTATTGGTGCATTGACAACGAGCCAGTTACATACCCTTGCGGCTAACTGTGGGAGAATGAATGGTCTACTCGTTGAATTTCCTGGTGTTATCCCGGCAACGTTCATGCCAGTACTTGAGAACCTGCAGGAGATGCAGAAGGGCAGTCTGTCACATCTCTCGACATGGCTTCTTAAACCAGGGCGAGACAAATCTGGATATGATATTCCTCCACCTGCCTACGCTCGCATTCCTGGATTCACATTCGACCTATCGCCCATCACCTTAGATTCGACAATCTCATTAGCATTCAAACCTGGAGCTAACCAAGCAGAGGCACAGGAAAAGCTGAAGCAGTCGACCACACTGGACGAGGGCCAGTCAGAGGCCTTGATTGCCGCATTGAGTCGCGAGTCCGCCCTGATTCAAGGGCCCCCGGGAACTGGGAAGTCCCATGTTGGTATTCAACTCGTACGTGTGCTGCTCGCCAACAAAGCAAAGGCTTCTCTGGGTCCGATCATTGTAGTTTGTTACACCAACCATGCTCTTGATCAGTTTCTAGAGCATCTCCTCGCCGCCGGTATCGAAAATATAATCCGCATTGGAGGCAATAGCTCATCAAAAGTACTTGAAGGAAAGAATCTGCGTACTGCACCTAAGCAACAATACAAATCCAATTCAGAAGCACGCACATTAAGCCGAGCGTTTGGCGTCAAAGAAGTTAGCGAACAACTTCTCTTGAAGCATCTGGAAATACTCTGTCGCGTGCAAAATCTCAACTGGCGCTCAGTCCGAGACCATTTACGCCTAAATTATGCGGAGATTCATGAGCAGTTTCTCTTCTCTGGGAGCGATATGTCTAAGGGTGGAAGAGTCGTGCCGTTCAATTTATGGCTAACCGGGTGTGAGACAACTTTTCGGAGATTAGCCAAACCGAGTAATATTTCTCAACTCACAAACATCCTATCGACAGCAATGAAAGATGTTTACAGTCTTACTCTGGAGGATCGTGCCACGCTAGCGAACCACTGGGCGAGCGAGATCATGGATGACACTATCGCCAATATCTCAAGTTCAATCCAAGAAATCGAAACATCGCAGACTACCATCAACCTCATACATGGTGAAGTAAGCCGCCGTGTGTTAGAGACTGCAGACGTCATCGGAGTCACCACAACTGGGCTAGCCAAAAATGCTTCAGTGTTACGAGACGTCGAAGCAAAAGTGGTCGTCTGTGAGGAGGCTGCAGAGGTACTAGAAGCACATATGCTTTCAACACTTATGCCGACCGTACAGCATCTTATCCAAATTGGAGATCATGAGCAGTTGAGACCGCAAATCAATAATTTTGGTTTGTTCGCGCTCGAAAGTCACCAAGGAAAGCAGTATCAGCTCGATCGCAGCTTATTCGAGCGTCTGGCCAAATCTGAGTCGAGAGGTGCTCGCTTCCCAGTTACTCAATTGAATATTCAACGTCGAATGAGGCCTGAAATCTCTAGGTTAGTGCGAGACACGTTGTACCCTAGGCTGTTAGACCACCCAGATACTCAAAGATTGTCTGATGTTGTTAGCATGAAGCAAAACGTATTCTGGTATCATCACACAAACCCAGAAGATCGCGTCCAAGATGACGCCAAAGGGAAGTCGTATAGTAATGACGCCGAGGTGCGCATGACGCATGCCCTCGTACGTCACATCATTCGCCAAGGCGTGTACAAGAGTGATGAGATTGCCGTCCTAACTCCCTACGCTGGCCAGTTGCGTAAGCTTCAAAGTAAACTCTGTAGATCTTTTGACATTGTTCTCGGTGAAGGAGACGAAGATGAATTGGCCAGTGCCCGAGTCGCAGGAACGCTGCCAGGTTTTCAGAATGGTCCCGCGAATCGATCTTTGAGAATCGCCACGGTGGACAACTTTCAAGGCGAGGAAGCAAAAGTTGTCGTCATATCTCTAGTACGAAGTAACGACCTCAAGTCCGTTGGCTTCCTGAAAACGACCAACCGAATCAACGTCCTTCTAAGCAGGGCCAAACATGGTATGTACCTTATTGGCAACGCGGAAACCTACGCACATGTTCCCATGTGGAGTAAAGTTCTTGACATACTCCGAGAAACAGATTCAGTCGGAACCTCACTTAGTCTCTGCTGCCCTCGGCATCAAAAGACAAGCATTCTCATTTCCAAACCAGAAGATTTCGAACTTCTGAGCCCAGAAGGAGGATGTAAAGAGATGTGCAACCGGTAAGATCCTCATATTCCTTCTACATTCAGGCCAATTCCTGATCAAACGCAAGCTAAACTAGTCAACGTAAATAAGAGAGACGGTGCTAATGCCAAAGTAGACCACTCAGTGCTTGTGGACACGTCTGTAAGGGAAATTGTCATTCTGAAATGCTACATGACTCCTCCAAATGCCGCCAACAATGCAAAAGAGTCCTCGAACCCTGTGGCCACCCTTGTTCAAGGACTTGCGGCGAGGTCTGTGGTCGCTGTACCCTTCCCATATCAAACGTGGTTCTTCCTTGTAGCCACATCAAGAAAGAGCTGCCATGCCATGTTGCTCAAGATCCGAGCGAATTCGAATGCGATTTTTGTCGTCAAATGCGAAATGGCAGTCCATGATCACAGCACGCGCTATCCCTCTAGCGTAACAGGATGTGAACTCGGGCCATTTCGTGCAACCTGTTGCGGACTCTTTCGTTTGTCCATGATAACATGAAAAGTGACTTAAGCGCGAAACTGGCCGGGAAAGGCAAGCGGCCGAGAATTGGAGTCAACGCAGCCTAGGGAAGCCAAATCCCGGTCAGGAGGCGAGGACTTGTCGGCTGTCAGCGTATTTGTGCCACATCTTCCTCGGAGCGCCGCGTTGATCTGGAAATGTAGTTAGAACGTATTGAGCAATGGTTCGAGAGCGATAAGAAGCTTACCCCCGCATGTTGGGTAAATGATCTGAAAGCTGTCTGAGCTTGTAGACTGATCATGATAGCTCGAAATCGGGCTAGATCTGACAGAGCAAGTGACCCAAACGCCACGTGAGAATCAATTCTTCTTCAGCTTCTCCTTCTCACAATTTCTCCTATTATGCCCAAATTCCTGACATTTGCCACACTTTCTCAAATTCGTCCACACAGTTCCGTCTTTGTTGAAGACGGCATAGCCTGCTCCCATATAACGCAGGTTGTAGTCCGTACAAACGGACTTAGACCCATTCCATCTCACAAGCTGTTTGAACTCCATGCGATTGACCTGGTCAGACTTCAAGAACTTGCCTCCCGCAGCAGGCGGGTATTCGACCTTGCTCTTTAAGACTGATCCTTTTTCACTGAAGAGCCACGCAACGTCTGCCTTTTTCGACCTTGGAAAGACTTTTTCGATTTGACCCTGATCCCCATCTAGGGTGAGCACGTACTCTCCTTTGGTTGGCGGTCGCTTTTCAAACGATTGGGGCTTCACGTTGGAGTCGGTATGAGCGTCCTCATCATCCTCAGCATCATCTTCATCCTCATCTTCATCCCCATGCTCATCACTTTCACCCTCCTCATGCTCATGCTCATGCTCATGCTCAGCCTCAGCCTCAGCCTCATCCTCAACGTCGTCCACATGCTCATCACCTTGATCCTCATCATCATGAGTGTTATCCATCTTCCGCTTCTTAGCATTGATTTTTTCGGAGGATTGGGGCTTGGTACCGTTGAAGGCAGGTTGAAGCGCAGCAGCTATGAGGTCAGCATCGAGGGCAGGATCGAGGATGCCATTTTGCGCTTTTGCGTCTTCGTGGACACTATCGCCATCTTGCTTGGAGGTAGCCTTTAACCGCTGTGTTGGTCATCGACGCGTTACGCGACAGTAAAGCCTTCACGAACCTTTGCATTCTTCAACTTGCGCTTCTTGGCCGCCTTCTTGACCGTCGTGAGAGGCATAATGTAGCTGGAAGTTGGGCGAAGAAGAAGACGCGTGGTGCGATAGAAAGGCACAACGTTGAGGACGAGGTTATTCGTTTGGATAGGTTCGCGTTGAAGGCCCCAAACGCGCAGCTTTATGTTGACACTACGTAGGCGGTGTGAAGCGGCAAAATCCATAGGCAACAGCGCCACTAACCCCTTAATGTGGCCTTCAGCGTGGCCTTCAATGTGGCCTTCATCACGGCCTTCAACACAGCTATCCCTCAACCCATCCATCTCTCAACCTCCCCGTTACTTTCTCTTTCCTCAACCTTCACGCGTTCACGCGCTCAATGGAAGATATTTGTAGTTTGCAAGGTGAACAATTTTTCACTGCGGCCTCCAAGCACTACCAAAACGGCAAAAGATGGCCGCACGAAGTCTGTGCAAAGGCTTTAAAACTCGATAAAGACGAATTCACCACACGCTTCCAGAGATTTGCTGAACAAATGACCGAACCAACGCAGAACTTTCCCGAGCTAAACTCGATTCCTACTAAATACCGCGAAGCTGTGGAACGGCAACTGGAACGAAAGCGAAACGAGTTGAAAAACCAGGCTGCTAGACGAGAGAAATCGCTGGAAGAAAAGCGAACTGATCTTGGTTCGGTTTTGAACGCACGCCAGGCACGTATCCAACTGCAACAAAAGCGACAAAAACGGCAAGTTAGACGAGCAGGTACCGATGCGGTTTCCAAAGCACAAGTTCGTTCCATCAGAGGAACCACCCAACAAATGACTGAACTCGGCACCCAAGGCTCGGCATCAGCGCCATGGAAGAGAATAATCTGGGTTGCATTTCCCGACAATCCAGCTCCCTGGAATGTGAAGGAATCAAAGAGTCTCTGCATAGAGATCTTAGATTCCAATCGAGAGATGGGCGGAATAGATTGGCTAAATGACAATGACCTATCTAGCCTCGAACGCGGGCTCAGATCATTCTTCTGGAAAGCCAAGGGCATAACCTACCTTCACCAGGGACTAGCCACCATGCTGATTGCGAGGTCACTGAGCTCTGTTCCAATCGAGTTGCATTCATGGAAATGGCTCGAAAGGCAATTGCGCGACAATGCAAGCGGTCTTCGCTCTCACCTCACAGATGACAATGGTCAGCCAGTTCCCGCAGTGATCATGCTCCATTGCACTACCACGAAGCCTGAGAATTTGTTCGACGTCTGCGCGCAAATCGAATCACTTCCCAGTGAACTCTCAATTCGCTCTTTTCCAAAACTGAGCGAGCTGCGTCAAGACCAAGAAAAACACGACTGGGAGGTTTTAGACCAGATAGCGGCAAGATCAACAATTCCAGAGTATCGATTTCGTCCAAAAACATGTCCTGGCAGAGGGGATTGTCTGCTACGAGACAAGCGCGTCACAGTCATGAAACGAGCTCATAGCAGTGGCGGGGCGCACATAGGGTATCAACTCAAGTCATTTCGAGGTTTCTTACAATGCGATATAGGTGACGAGTCAGTGGAAAAGAAATCTGATCCTGATGGAAAGCACTGGTTCCATCAAGAGTATGTCGGTTCGCTCGATTCGAGGGAAATCCTAGTGAATATAGCCATGGAAAACGATCCCAAAGGCATTCTCGGACTCCGCGGTAGTGTTGTTCATACGGTGACAACAAAACGCGACCTGAAGAACAATTTATTGTCACGGGGGTTCGAAGCCTCTGATTTGGACAATGAAGACTGCGGGTGCTATACGGAAGGGCATCTTGACAAGTTTGCTCTTTGGATACCAAACCGGATACTAGAACTACCTGACGCCCTCGAACGTTTTGAGTCTCTTCTAGTCGGTGTTCGATTGGACGTTGGGTTTTGCCATGGCTCTCCCTTCGTCAATGAAATTTCGAGGTTCTACAACGCACACTTTTACAGTCTTTCCGGCTCAGCCGAACCTTTTACCAAGATGGCTAAGGCGATGGCGATCTCGTTGTTAAGATATTTTGGTTGTTTAAAAGCGATTTATGTATGATTAGCCAACACAAACTCGCTATGCCAATACGAAGTACCTCAAGTCTCTTCCTCGCGAGTATAGAAAATCAGTCAATCTAAGATCCCCTCGGCATGGAGAGAAGCTGTAGAGAATTGGAAGGAGAAGAGTGATGATATTCATACTATGGGAACAGGTATAGGTATATACATGTTCAATGATCCACCTACCTGCAAGGCAGGCGGATCAGTGGCTGCTTGTCTATCGAGCAATCTCAGGGGTCACGTGATCATGCGGTCCTGAGAATACCAAGTCGCCCTCAGTGGTGACTCGCTTATGTAATTACTTTACACCTTCATTTCTAGCAGGATTCTCTTAGAATGTGTTACAATGAAGTAACCCTCCGAGTTAACTGATTGCTCTCTCTCGACTAGCCAGCCAGTCGTTCTATGTATTGCTTCGGCTCCATAGCTGCATTTGCGGTGTAGTGCTGCAGCCTAACCCCAGAGTCTAGTTCGGTGGCGAAGGCATGAAGTGAGGTTCTGATTGAAGGGTAATCGGCGAAGGCGTGGTGTCGAGAATGTAATAGACCCTCGTGTTCGAGCAAGAAGTTCAGCGTAGAGGTGACAGTTGATCTTATGTACAGTATTACCTCTCAGCCGCCCGCGCCACAAATCACGTGGCCGCTCTTGCGTCACAACGTGGCGGATGATTCCGGATCGGCGCGCGGATTCGAAACACCTTTATGGATGGCGACTTGAATGTGTCAATTAGCACAGGATGCCTAAAGCGTACAAGAAAAAACGACGCCGACTCGCTCCTACACCCAGCAGTAATCCTGATGAGTTCGCGCGTTTTCTCCAGACTTCCAACCGAGTCATGGTCCTCTGCGGTGCCGGATTGTCAGCTTCATCTGGACTACCCACATTCCGCGGTATGGGAGGACATTGGCGGAAGTACGAAGTCATGGAATTAGCCACTTTCGAAGCATTTAAAAAGAATCCTGTCCGCGTGTGGCAGTTCTACACTTATAGGAGGAAAGAAGCTCTTAACGCAAAGCCGAACAAGGCACACTACGCACTGGCAGAACTGGCGAGACGGAAGAACTGCATCACCGTGAGCCAGAATGTCGACGGTCTATCACCGCGAGCAAATCATCCAGATGATAAGATCTTCCATATTCATGGCTCCCTCTTTACCCTTCGATGCGAGAGCTGCGACTACGCTGAACCCAACCTTGACGATCCTGTTAAACCCGAGCTCGCCATCCCCGAGGACGAAAACGCCCCGCTACCAGACCTGTCTCCTGAGGCACTCCCTCGCTGTCCGTCTTGTGAAATGTTACTTAGACCAGGCGTCGTCTGGTTTTACGAGGACCCTCCCCAAGATGACGTCAAGGCGGTGGAAGATTGGATGGATCTTGGCCGAATCGACCTGTTCCTTGTGATTGGCACATCAAGCAGTGTGGACCCAGCTGCGAAGTACAGCACGATGGCACGCGATAAAGGCGCAAGAGTGGCAGTTTTCAACATCAATAGAGACGATGAGCCGGTTGGCGGAATGCGGAAGAAAGACTGGTTCTTTAAGGGGGATGCTGCGGTTCTTCTCCCTGAGCTCTTGAGAAGCGTTGTCGGGGAGATTGACGAAGATGGTGCAATTGTGAAACCACCTTCAAATCCTAACAATCAGTAGATTGGTCAATTCCTGCTTATGGGAGGACACTAGCATTGTCCCTACGATGTCGAAGAGTCTTTTGTGTGCGCGAAATGGACGCGGTTTCGTACTGTACAGTACAGTATTGTACACTCAGGTCGTTCTCGGAGTTCTCTCTGCGGCGATATCCGAGCCCCCGAGAGTCCATTTTCGGACACCTTCTTGGAGGTCACAGTTTCGGGCCCTACGGGGTCTCAGTTGCGGTCTCGCTTAAAGCAGAGCTTAACTTCGCAATGTGAGCTCACGTATGAGGTTTCCTGGTAGCCAGCGGTACAGTATTTGGTCGCCCTCGCGTACTGTACTTGATGCCAAGATGAGAAGTACTAGTCTTGGCCCAGCTAGCACAAGATCCATCTTATCAGAGCTTAATTACGAAGCATCGGGCGATAGCAGTTCCCCGAGCTCTCAGTCAATCCTTTTCGTTCACTGCTTGGGAGCATCCGCCATGGAATGGATCTCAACTGTGCGTTATATTGAACAGACGAAGAGGCCCTTCCATTTTCTTCTTCCGTCGCTTCGAGCCAATCAAATTTCTAATGACCATTACTGCGTCAATCTCCTGGCTAGTCTTATTCAAGTTGAAGCAATTGGAGGCAGCGCTCACGTAGTTGCGTTATGTATGGGCGCGCATATTGCAATTCTTCTTGCTACCCGATGGCCAAATCTTGTTAAAAGCCTCAATATTTCTGGGATCAACGGCTTTTCGATTCTCACTAAACCATTATTACCAGTTGGGCTTTTTCTTTTCTTTCCTTTCTCTTTTGCAGAGTGTCGGGGATTATCGAAGATTCTACTCTCATCTAGGAATGTCCAATCACTACCAGTGAGGACCCTGATCAATGTTGGCTTGTCTCCCTGTCGGATCGCAGGAATAAATACTCATGATGATCCAAAGGCTGCAAAGGACTTCGCAAAGCAAATACGCGACCAGAAAGTAGTCGTGAAGGCTGGTGAATGGATGAAACATCGTTGGAATGTTCGCGATCCGAACGTATATGCTGCTGAGATTGTTTCTTGGATCGACGATAAGCCGTTCTCAGAGCTGCTGGGGAGGCAATTTGTTGATTTAATTATATAAGCTAGATCATCAACGAATTGCCATTTTAGACGCATTATCCATAGCAGTGCTAAATGAAAATGGTCTTCGGTGCTCGAGCCTTCTATCATGTAAGGTTCCGCCTCTAACCCTATGAAGATCACTCCCGCTTTCGAACATCTACTGCTTCTCTATAGCTTTGCGCGCCATCTGCGCACGCGGTCATCCCCTCCCGGATGAGAACTAATTACATCTTTGACATCTCTGCGCAATTGCCATAAGCATGGTGCCGCGTTCAAAGCGGCGGGATCGGTTCGAGCAGGCGCACGAGCAGCATGACGGGCGGGCTACTCATGCCTTTCTTCAGTCACTCGATCTAAGTGTGCGCATAGCACGCATGGAACTCACGACACGCTCGGCTGTCAAGCAGAGGAAGAGCCAGGAGCAGATCTTTGCATGCTCCAGATGAGAGCGCAGAGGATCGATGTGGACGTAGAGGCCAACGCATACAGGAGACCACATCTGGCGAATTCCTCAGCGGCACGCATGCAAGCGGTCACGCTGCGCGACTCGGTGCATTACCAGCGCGCCGGAGGAAACGCTTTCCGTAGATAGCTGGACTACGGGACACCACGGACTTTCATACTTTGCTGCTGTAGCTATATGTCTTCAATGATCCCAATTTCGGTCCCCTCAAGCTGTTGCTCGCCGGATCAAACTTATTATGGCATGGCTGGGATTTCTAAAATTATCTGGGGGGCCGATTTTGAACCCCCGCCCAGTCAATCTTTCCCAGTCAACCTCTCCTCGTCAGTTTCCTCTCCTAGTCAGACCTCTCCTCGTCAGTTTCCTTTCCTATGAGACCTCTCCTCGTCAGTTCCCTTTCCTGTGAGATCTCTCCTGGGAATTTCTCTCCCAGTCAACCCCTCCTGAGACCTCTCTCCCATGAGACCTCTCCTCGTCAGTTCCCTTTCCTGTGAGATCTCTCCTGGGAATTTCTCTCCCATGAGACCTCTCCTCGTCGGTTTTCTTTCCCATGAGACCTCTCCTGGGATATTCTGAACTAGAGATAATTACTAACGGACGGTGAAACATGCAGGATGAAATCTGGAAACATTTAATTGCTCCAATATTCCTCTTTGGCGTGCTAATTACTCTCCGCCGTGCTATGCCAAAGCTTATTCTATCTCATCGAAACTACATGCGGTTTGGTATCCAACTTCACTGTCTTCCGTATCATCGATTTCATTCCAGCTCGCATGTCGCTTTCGCTTTCTCATCTCGTTATGGTCAGGATTGGAAATATGCCGTTTCTGTGATAGCTGCCCCGAATCCGTAAGAGGATTACGGAAATCTGATAGATTTCGGCGTGTAGACGTTGACATTACTCGACCAGCTTTTTGCTTGTGGTGGTCGAGGAGCAGGCTGGACTTATTATTCCCAAGCAAATTTGGCCGTTCTCTAAGAATTTGCCAGAACCTACTTTCTACTTGATACCAAGGCAATGCTAACCTTCTCGCAATGACCTCCCACATCTTAGCTCTATGGCTATAGACTTGTATTAGCAACCTGGGTAATTTCTAGGGGTAGGTAAATCATACCGAGCATACAATCTCATAATTTCCCCTGAATTTGGATCATCCCATAATTTCTTTACCAGAGTTTGACGATAATGCTTAACACAACTTGATTCGCTCCTTCCGGGTAAAGCTTGTGAGATTTCTCTCCAGCCCGCACCGTTCGTCAGGAGCTCTATCAGTTTTGCATCTTCTGCGGGCTGCCATTTACTTCCCGGCTGAGGAACGCAGCATCTCCTTGATTGTGGCTCTTGCGAGTCTTGTGAATTCATTTGCTCAAATCAATTTTGTGGTATAGACAGTCAAGTATGTAGACGAGTGGGGAGTTAGGCGCAGGAGAGACTAACAGAGATGTGGATTCTAGGACCATTTGGCTCGATGGTGCGCGGAAATATATCATACGTTTGGGGGGGTCCAGTTTAGGAACCAGAGTTCGCCGAAGAACGCAACCAGTGGCGTTCACATCGGCGACGCTACATCCGTGACTAAATTTAGCCTAAAGTGTAGCCTAAATGTTAGGGTCCCTCCCACTATAGTTAGGGGGGTGTCACTATTGGTACTGTACTCCCTAACGAAATCGGCTTCACCCTTTAAGTGCGCACACAAACTATGCGATGCCAGGGTATTGCTGGGACTCAAGACTTAGAGCGTGTGCAAACCGGACGCTGATTTTGAAAGGCGCAGTAGTGAGAATTGCATGCATTAGGTGTAGTATTTAGTATCCATATTCACAAAACAAATAGCCGTCCCGATCATTACTGTTACTGGAGAGCCGAAAATGAAGGGATTCAAATTTGGAGTCAATCAGGTTTTCAAGCTCTCGGGCACCCCGCTACGAATCTGGCGGTCAGTGAGGTGGCAGATTTCATGAATTTGCGCACCCCGCTACGAAAAGGGGGATGGCTAGTGGGGGCATTTTTCACGACTTTGCGGACCCCGCTACTGTATGCAAAGCGGGGGATCAAAAGGGAGATGAGGGAGGGATGTCCCTGAAGTTTCTCGGTTGGGGGCGCCAAAACCACCCCCAAACCACCCCCGGAAAAAGTTTCGGTCCATCGGCGAGGCAAAAGAACCTTTTGTCTCTTCTTTTCTTCAAAGCAAATCAAAATCTCTCTGTAGGCGACAATCTGTAACCCACTTAAATTAGGGCATTAACCCGCTAATGGTAGCGGGGTGTGGGTTCACAGGGGTGTGCACAATTGACTGCGCGGGGCCGAAAGCGTTTTCAACAACACAGTTTCATTCTATTATACGGTTGGTTGGTATTCTAATTCTAGTAGCTGCACTTTATCCTTCAAATGGCGTCGGACTAGATCCCGAAGATGATCTCGCACCTCATCTGTTGCCGACACTGGGAAAGGTTAGTAGCTTGTCAGCAGTGAGCAGTTGATATCTTACCCATGACCAACATCTCTCCTTGCTGTTCATCTTGCACTCGATTGATATATTTTCCGGACATCTCTTCTTGCAGAATCGTCCTAAGGTTAGCAGAGCCGCTATGCAACATAGCTCGTTCACCAAATGGTATATTGTCCATCCTTCCAGTTTTGATGTATATTGAAATGCTCAGTATCTATTCTCCGTTAGGATTTGTATCACGGTGATGATAAGGAACCACTAACATAACCATCATCCAGGGTGTCATCTACTAGAGCATCATTCAGGAAAGATTCTACCGCAATCCCAATGTCTATACGTGAGTGAGCCTCAATCCCGCAACTGCTAATATTGAAGCTTACCGATGGTCTCTAATTGCCAAACTAGGTGGACACGGCGAGTCTGACTCGTACAGGCATTATATCCATGTATAAGACTCTTAAGGTAAGATAGCTGCGCGGCTATGCCGAAACCGCTCGCCACCATGAGGACTGTCTCGTAACGTCCTACTGGTGTGCTAGTCCCGTGTGGGCCGGTAAAAAGAGCTAGATAGGGCGACAAGTCACGACGAGCTTTTCGATCAGCTTTACTGCGTTCCAATAGTCTTTGTGTCAGGCCTTTACGTGGCTCTATGAGGAGTTCTAAGGATTCTTGTTCTTCTTCCGACCATGAAGTCACGGTGAAAGGATGAATTTGTGCAAAAGACCAAAGACTCACAGTTGGAATCCATAAACAGATATACTGACCGGGCTTGACCTTTACAGGCCTGGACAGCTTCAGGCGAATCTTGACTGTGTCATCAACGTGAGTGATATACG